>Ga0183101_1000062_pt9 | contig 43533 bp, 38 predicted proteins | sample Biomet3_FD_127790 | JGI IMG/M metagenome (GOLD analysis project Ga0183101, IMG submission 127790) | Microbial communities from bioreactor (seeded with sewage sludge) at LBNL, California, USA - Biofuel metagenome 3 | ecosystem: Engineered > Bioreactor > Anaerobic > Unclassified ... | reverse complement strand
TGCCGGGCGGGGGGGGGCCGGCGCCGCCGCCTGCGGTGGGCCGGAGGCCCCGGGCCGCGCCGCGGCCGCCCTGCTCCGCAGGTAGCGTGCGGCTCCCTCCGGGTCTGCGTATTTCCGCGCGGCGGCGAGACGCTCCAGCCCGATATGGGTCATGCCCGCGGCGGCGAGACGGGTGATCGCCTGGGCGGCGCTGCTGCGGACCTGCTTGCGCGCGCGGTCCAGCGTCTCTGCGTTCTCCCGCAGGGCTTCCAGATATTCCAGCGCCTGCGCGCCGTTCATGGCGGACAGGGCGCGAAACTCCGGCTTGTCAGGCAGGTTGGCGACTCCCTGCTGTGCCAGCCGCCACAAGGTGCGGATATTCTGACCGTACTCCTGCGGCTCCATCACGGAAGCGGGGGCGGATACAAAGCTGAGCAGTCTCGCGTAGCAGGCCCGGTATTCCGACCGCTCCGGCAGTTCCAGTCCGGCGGCGGCATTGAACGGAATGCGGTCCATAGCGTCCATTTCATATTCCACCATCCGGTGGAGAACTTCAACAGTTTCTCCGTCCAGGTCCTTTTCTACCAGCGCCCGGCGCTCCGCGATGCTCTCCATGGCCGCCCGGCCCTCGGACAAGATCATATGCCGCTCCGCGGCCGCCCTGTACGCGCGCTCGGTGCGATCCGCCTCCTCCGCGGTGCCGGGGTCCTCAGGAAGCGGGGCGGGGGTCAGCTCCGTTTCCAACAGGATATCCCATCCTTTTTCCACGTCCTTTTCCCCGGAACGGCGGCTTGGGCAGGCGGCTGAACAGGCGCGGAAAAGCTCTCCGCGCCGTTCTCTTACCATCTCCTGACAGTCGTCCCGCAGGCTTGGAGGCGGGCTGACGGAACCAAATTCGCGCGCCCATTGACGAAGAATGCGGATGAGGGCTCCGCGCTTCCTGCACAGAAGCTCTCCCGCAGCAAACAGCGGGGCTGTTTCCCGCTCAAGCCGCGCATGCCGCTGGACGCGGTCCGCCAGTCTGTCGTTTTCGTTGAAGCGGTCCAGCAGGTCTGCCGGAGTCTCCCGTCTCAGAAGCGGGGGGACGATCCAGTGGAGTTTTCCAAGGCCGGGATGGGGACGGTCGCCGTCCTGACGGAGGTTCAGCTCCACCGACACGGCCGACGGCACGAGCCGGTGCGCCGCGTCGCAGACGGGAAGAACCACGTCCAGGGAGTGGCACCCGCCCAGCAGCGTACGGATGGCCTCCGCGCGGGCGGCCTCCGGCGACTCGCCGGCCTGGGATACGGATACTCCGTCAATGAAGATCAGGGAAAGCGGGTCGGTATGCGCAAGCTGGAGGGAAGCCGGTTTCCTGATGTTCAGGCGAAGCTCGACGCGCTGACGGCTGCGGACCCTATCCGCATTGCCAGGAATGAGGCTATAAAGGAGGCCTGTGAGGAGAACTCCGTTGAGCTGAAGTATGTAGATAATCTTTTGCCGGACCCCAGTCTTGCGGCGGAACTCTATCCCATGGATTGCGTGCCCACAGCGTCGCAGGCAGATGGGTTCATATTTAATAAGATTTATACCTTGTCGCAGCTCGTGAAAGAGAATCAGAGCGAAATACCTGATTCCACAAGGGAACTTTTGCAGCGGAACATCGGAATCCTGAACAAAAACTTCGAGAAGGCCGGCATTACGGACAAAACAGAAATCACCGCAAAATCACCCAATGTCGCTCAGGTGATGATTACCGCCGCGGATAACCTGAAACGCGCACAGGCCATGAGTCTGGTTTCCGAAAAGCTGGCTGACATGATCGGCAAGACTGCCGGAACGAATTCGACGGAGTACATCGAATTAAAGGCAATGGAGGTCCGTGCCAAAGGCATGGCCGATTTCTGCAAGGAATGCAGGGCGCTGGACGGGAGTGCCCAAAAGCCTATCTGCCTGTCTGAAAAGCTCGCTGTCGGTGAAAAAAGCGCCGTGATCTCCGAAGAGAAGCAGGAGGAATTCCATAGGGAAATGGAGAACCTCGGAAAGAGCCGCGCGCCTTCCCCGACAGAGGAACTGAAGAATATAATAGAAATAGGCGACACTGACAGTAATGCGATGAAGACGAGGGCGCTTCTTACGGCTGAGATCGTGGTCTCTGTGATGGGGAAAAATAATCCGCGGCCGGACAGCGTGGACACGCGCCTGGTAGCCAAGCAGCTCTCTGAGAGAGAGTTTAGGGGATCTTGTTTCGAGACATATTTATGATCTGGACACTGCAGTTAAGCAACCGGAATTTTTACAGGAAGTCTTCCAGACATTGCCTCAGTCCCAGGCCCCTGCAATGGAGCAGCCCCAGGCTGAAAAAGCGGCGTCTGTGTCCGCTCTCGACGCACCTGGCCTGTAACCTCTGCCCAGCCATTGAAAAAAAGAGAACCCGCCCGCCGATCCTCTTGATCGGGAGCGGGTTCTCTTTTTTGCACGCTTTTTGCAGTCACTGCGGCGCGCCAAGCTTTGGCACGAAGATCACGGCCACCGTCCCCACATTGGGCGTGCTGGTGATGGTCAGCGTACCGCGGCACATAGCAGCCAGCCTGTCCCTCACGTTGGAGATGCCGATGTGCGTGCGTCCGTCTTTTTTAGGCACCATCACGTCAAAGCCCATGCCGTCGTCCGTCACTGTGACGGTAAAGCCATTCTCCGTCTCCCGGGATTCAATGCGGACAGTGCCGCCTTCCTCCCGCTGCATAACACCGTAGCGCACGGCGTTTTCCACGATGGGCTGAAGTGTCAGCGCGGGCAGACGGAAAAGCGTGGCATTCAGGTCATATTCCACCCGGAGCCGTTCGCCGAACCGCTTTTCCTCCAGCGAGAGGTAGTTTTTGGTATGCTGGAGTTCCCGCTCAAAGGCGATGGGCTTGTCTGCCCGGAGGGAATCCAGGTTGCCCCGGATGAACTCGGCAAACTCCCGCGTGGCCTCCTCGGCATCCGGAGCGTGGTCGTGGCACATCTCCTGAATGGTTGCCAGGGCGTTATAGAGAAAATGCGGCTGGATCTGGCTGAGCATTACGGACACGCGGGAATAGAGCAGTTCCTGTTCCTCGTCCAAAAGCCGCCGCCCTCGGTTGACATAAACAGTGAGATAGATGATGAGGATCGACAGCGTTGTTGCAACGCTGAACTGACCGATCAGCGGATGGGGATACAGAATCGCAAAGCACACCGCAAGGACCGGCAAGAAGGCATACGACAGTATGGCCGCGGTGTTGCGGCGGCCAAACTGCTTCCTGCGGCACAGGGTGAACGCAGCCATCACCGCGATAATCAGCATCGCAATCCCCTGATTCAAGAGGTACAGAGGTCCGCGGGCATAGTGCGCGTTCTCACAGGAGAAGTACATATGGTTGAACATGGAGAGAAACACCAGTCCAAGCCCCGCCCCGCAGGCGACGCGAACTGCCCGGACCAGCCAGTTCGGCGCGGGCTTTTGCTCCGCGGCTATCAAAAACACATAGTCTGCGTACAGGCAGACCAATACGAACCCGAGACTGCACTTTCCAAAGGTGAGTATATAGTCCAGAGACTCGTACTTCGCATTACCCTCCAGCAGCCACGAACTGATATAGCAGGCCAGCAGGCCTGCGTTTGCCAGCAGGAGCATCCGCATCAGGCGTTCCGGCTTGCGCGTGCTGTGGTCCGCATAGGTGCATATCAGCAGAAGAAACGTGATAATCAGAGAATAAATTTGCGCGCATAGAGCTGGCCCCGGCATACGGCCACACCTCCACTGCTTGAATTTTCCGGTAGATTATCGCCGTCAGGGTTCCGGCACCGCCGCCGTTTTTTATTCCTCAGATCACCAGTGAAGGTGCCGTATACACGCGTGCCTTGAGTTCGTTGTCCAGCATGTACAGGCCCTTGGGGTCCTGGCCGAAGAGTTTGAACTTTTTGATGAGATCCTCTGCGTTTTTCTCCTCTTCGCCCTGTTCCTTGACGAACCAATCGAGAAACTGCATGGTGCGGAAGTCCTTTGCCTCGTTGGCCGCACTGTAAATCGCGTGGATGAGGGAGGTCACGTACCGCTCGTGCTCCAGACCGAAATCCAGCGGATCGCCGAAGCCGGCATAGGCCTTGTCCGGCTTGCCGATGGCGTCCAGCGTGACGTGCTCGCCGTTGTTCAGGAGATATTGGTTCATCAGTAACGCATGGTCCCGCTCCTCCTGAACCTGCACCTTGTACCAGGAGCCGAAACCGTCCAGCCCCTGCTCGTAGTAATAGTTGGAAAAATCCATATACAGGTATGCGGAATAGAATTCCTTGTTGATCTGCGCATTCAGCAGCTCCGACACCGTTTTGTCCAGCATGATTCACCAAATCCTTTCTGACGATTTAGTTCGACCGTATCCACATTTAAGCGGTTGGAACACCTATAATTTAATGCATTTAACCGGAGAAGTCAACCTTTTGGGACAAGAAACCCGCATTTCGCGCAGAGTCCGCTGATCTGTTAAAAGCATACGGGATGCTGACCGCGATGGGCTGCGGAAACAGGGGCCTGAAGCACACAGCCGTCGTCGGATAATGGGATGCCTGCCGCGGGCGGCATGAGGGTGCCATCCTTTCAGGGGGGCGCTGCCTGGGATTTGAACGCGGCTGAAGCCCGTCCCCCTGCTTAGTAGGAGGAGCGGAGGTCCGCGGCCCCTTCCGGCTCCACTTCTCCTCCCGGCCGCGCGCCCGCTTTTGTCGCCGGGAGCATTTTTGGTCGGGAATTTTTAAAGGCAAACGATTTTCCGCAATTTGAATAACAACTTGGCTTTCTCTTTTTGGGGCGGTAAACTATGGAAGTTATTCCAATTTAAGGAGAGAAAACATGAAAAAACGCATTTTATCCCTGATGACGGCCTTGGTTCTGGCCGCCGCCCTGTGCATTCCCGCCGCAGCCGCGGATTCCTCGACACTGCCTTTTACGGATGTGCCCCAGACCTATTGGGCTTATCAGAGCATTCTGTTCTCCTATCAGAACAACCTGGTCAAGGGCAAGACCGAAACCACATTCCAGCCGGAGTCTCCCATGACGATCGGCCAGTATCTGACGGTGCTCTACCGCATCGGCAGCCAGCTTGACGCCGGCTACCCCGAAAAAGCCACCACCGGCGCCAACTGACTGGACGCCGCCAACTATCTCTGCTCTTTATACGGAATGTCGCTGACCGCGGAGCAGCTGAGCTATCCCGTCTCCCGGGAGGAGATGGCCTATCTGGGCGCGCAGATGGTCTCCTCCATCTGCACCAGCAGCAAAACCACCGCGAAAGTGATCCGCTCCGGCTCCTTTACGGACGCCGCGAAGATCAACTCGGACTATCAGAAGCTGGTGATCTGGTTCTACAACATCGGCGGCATCGGCGGCTATGCGGACGGCACGTTCCGTCCCCAGGGCACGCTGACCCGCAGCCAGGGCGTGTCGGTGTTCTATAACATTTTTGAGGTCATCATCCCCAATTTGCAGACTGCCCGACCCTGCCCGCCTCTGCCGGAATCCCAGCAGAGACGCAGCCTTTCCAGCCGCCGCGGACATTTTTCGCCCGCGGCGGCGTTTTTCTGTCCTGCCGCCCCGCAGCAGCCGGCCCGGCGGCAGTTTTGACCGCCCTCCAAAAGTTAACCGTTTTTTTCGGCGTTTCGACGAACAATGCTCCGCCAAGGCGCGCAAGCGGGGGAAGTCCCACCTAAGGTCGTACTTTTTGAGGGCGGCTTTTTGTGCATCTTCGCCACGAAGACAGGGCGGCGGACCTTCCGCTCCGCCGCTGGGAGGCGTGAAAATTTGTTAAGTTTACGGTTCGGCAGCCCGGCGGAATGTTAAAAGATGATATCTTATGTTGACAAATTTATGCCCTGATAGTATGATCGCGTTGTACGAAAGCAATAAAAAAGCGGCGTATTACGAGGGCTTTGCGAATATGCGCAGGGGTTCGGGACAGTGGAGAGGCCGCGGTCCCGGACGCCCATTCGCCGGGCTCCGCACGGGAGAGATAAAAATGAATTATCGAGCATTTTTGGTAGAGTCCGGCAAGCGGCTGCTGCACAGCGGGCTGACGGTGGAGACCTGGGGCAATATCAGCGCCCGCGATCCGGAGAGCGGACTTGTCTATCTGACGCCGTCGGCCATGCCTTACGACACGCTGACGGAGGAGGACATCGTGGTCATGCGGACGGACGGAACGCTGGTGGAGGGCCGCCGGAAGCCCACGGTTGAGTCCGGAATGCATCTGGGCATTCTGAACGCCCGGCCGGAGATCAACGCCGTGATCCACACGCATCCCATCTATTCGCAGGTTTTTGCCGTGCTGCGCCAGCCCATCCCGCCGATCATCGACGAGGCGGCGCAGGCGCTTGGCAGCACGGTCTATCCGGCGGAATACGCCCTGCCAGGCACGCCGGAACTGGCGCACAACGCCGTTAAAGCGCTGGGCGGCAAGGGAATGGCCTGCCTTTTGTCCAATCACGGCGCGGTGTGCGTCGGCCGGGACATGAACGAGGCGTTCAAGGTCTGCACCGTTCTGGAGATGACCGCCAGAATCTATCATCTGGCGCTGGCCGTCGGCAAGCCCGTGCTGCTGCCCGACGAACAGGTGGCGTTTATGAAGGACTTTGCGGAGAAGCACTATGGACAGGGCAAGGCCTGACGGAGGCGGCGGCATGAAATCCCTGCCCTACGCCAGGAAGAAAGAGATCCTGGAGATGCTCAAGCGCAGCGATTTTATCGACATCAACCAGCTCTCCCAGAAGTTCAACGTCTCCTATATGACAATTCACCGGGATCTGAAGGAGCTGGAGGACGAGGGCATTGTCTCCCGCATCTACGGCGGGGCGGTGGCCAGCGAGCCGCCGCAGCATTCGGCGCCCGCGCCCGACCTGACGCTGGAGGAACGCTTCAAGGTCTGCCAGAACGAAAAGCGGTCCATGGCGGCGGCTGCCGCGGAGTATGTGCGGGACGGCGAGATCATCTGCCTGGATGCCAGCACCTCCGCCTTGCAGCTGTGTCCCCTGCTGCACGAACGGAAGATCACCGTGGTCACCAACGGGCTGAACATCGCCCTCCAGTTCTGCGACTCCGACACCGTCAGCGTCATGGTGCTGGGCGGCATCCTGCGCAAGTCGTCCCTCTCTTTGAGCGGGGTGCGGGAGCTGGAGCTGCTGCGGCATCTCAACATTCAAAAATGCTTTATCTCCGCTACGGCGCTGTCTTACGAAAAGGGCGTCACGGAACTGAGCCTGGAGGAGTCCGAGATCAAGCGGGAAATGCTTGCCAGAAGCGACCAGCTGTTCGTTCTGGCGGACCACACCAAGCTGGGGGCCTCCGCGCCGTATGTGGACTGTAACTGCGAGCGGATCTGGGCCGTGGTGACCGATCGGCATGAAAATCCCGGAAAGGCGGAGGCGCGCTGCCTACAGGATTTCCGCGAGCACGGCGTCCGGGTGATTTTCGGAAAGGAAACAGGAGAAAAACATGAGTGAAATTACAAAAGTGACCCATATCGACAATGTAAAGCTGAGCGAGGACAAAAAGAGCGTCGTCATCATCGACCAGACGCAGCTCCCCAACCGCATGGTCTATCTGACCATGGACGACGAGAAGAGCTGCTATGAGGCTATTTTAAAGCTCCAGGTGCGGGGCGCGCCCGCCATCGGCATTTTCGCCGGTTATTCCATGTACGTGCTCAGCCAGAAGTACGCGGACCTGCCCTATGACCGCTTCGCCGCGGAGTTCCACCGCCAGAAAGAGTACCTGAATTCCTCCCGTCCCACCGCCGTGAACCTGAGCTGGGCGCTCAACCGGATGGAATCGCTGGTGCGCGGCAGCGCGGCGCTGCCCGTGGGGCAGATCGTGGAGCTGCTGGGCCGGGAGTGCGTCAAGATCCACCAGGAGGACATTGCCATGTGCCGCAAGATCTCCGAGTACGGCCTGAGTCTCCTCCACGAGGGAGACGGCGTCCTGACCCACTGCAACGCCGGCCCGCTGGCCACCTCCCGCTACGGCACGGCCATCGGCCCCATGCTGCTGGGCAAGGAGCAGGGCATGAACTTCCATGTCTTTTCCGACGAGACGCGGCCCCTTTTGCAGGGCGCGCGCCTGACCTCTTTCGAGCTGCAAAAGGCCGGCGTGGACGTGACGCTGATCTGCGACAACATGGCCAGCATCGTTATGAAAAACGGCTGGGTGCAGGCCTGCTTCGTTGGCTGCGACCGCATCGCCGCCAACGGAGACTTCGCCAACAAGATCGGCACCTCCGGCGTGGCCATTCTTGCCAAATACTACGGCATTCCCTTCTATACGCTGGGGCCCACCTCCACGGTGGATATGAACTGCCCGGACGGCGACCACATCAAGATCGAGCTGCGGGACCCCGAGGAGATCAAGGAGAAGTTTTACGCCGAGCCCATGGCGCTCAAGGAAGTCAAGTGCTACAACCCGGCGTTCGACGTGACGAATCACGAGCTGGTCACCGGCATCGTCACGGAGAAGGGCATCTGCTATCCGCCTTATTCCGAGAGCCTGAAAGGCCTTTTTGAGTGACGTTCTTTTCTGTTTTATAGTCGAAAGACTGTAATATAAAGAAGCATTGGAATATGAAAGGAGTTTTAACAATGAAGAAAAAACTGAAAGTTCTCTTGGCCGTTCTTGCGCTGGTCGCGGTTGTCGCTTCCATGGCGGGCTGCGGCAACTCCAGCGCCCCCGCCGCCGCAGGTTCCGCTGCCGCGGCAGGCTCTGCCGCCGCGGGCGGTTCCGGATTCAAAATCTGCATCATCACCTCCTCCGGCATCGACGACGGTTCTTTCAACCAGAACTGCTATGAGGGCATTCAGGCTTTCCTGAAGGATCACGCCGACTGCACCGTGACCGATATCAAGGAAGCCGATTACAACCAGCTCATCCCCACGGTCGAGAACGTGGTGGGCGATTACGACGTGTTCGTGCTGCCCGGCTACAACTTCTCCGCCATCGGCGACATCGCTCAGGCCAACCCCGACAAGAAGTTCATCGTGGTTGACTCCACCATCACCGACAGCCAGGGCAACGCCCTGACCCTGGACAACGTCTATACCATGACCTTCGTTGAGCAGGAGGGCGGCTTCTTCGCGGGCGTCGCCGCCGCGCTGACCACCAAGACCAACAAGGTGGCCGTCGTCAACGGCATGGCTTATCCCTCCAACGTTAACTATCAGTACGGCTTCATGTCCGGCGTGAATTATGCCGACGCCAAGTACGGCACCGCTGCCAAGTGCATCGAGCTGCCCTCTTATTCCGGCACCGACGTCAAGGGAACCGCAGTCGGCGGCAACTATATCGGCGACTTCACCGATGAGGCCACCGGCAAGGTCGTGGGCTCCGCTCTGATCGACCAGGGCTGCGATGTTCTGTTCGTGGCCGCGGGCGCTGCCGGCAACGGCGTGTTCACCGCCGTGAAGGAAGCCAAGGGCGTGTACGCCATCGGCTGCGACGTCGATCAGTACGACGACGGCGCAAACGGCTCGAGCAACATCATTCTGACCTCCACTCTGAAGGTTATGGACGTCAACGTTCAAAAGCAGCTCACCGCCATCTATGACGGCTCCTTCAAGGGCGGCGACGCCACGCTGGGCGCCGACACCGATTCCACCGGCTATGTTTCCGCCGCCGGCCGTCAGCAGCTGTCCGATGACGCTCTCGCCAAGCTGGCCGACTGCTACAAGCTGGTCAAGGCTGGCACCATCAAGCCGGCCTCCAACTTCAACGGCTATACGCCCACCGATTTCCCGGGCCTGAAGTAAGAAGAGGTTTCATATGACAAAAGAATCCATTTCCGCCAGCATTGCTGTCACGGACGGAGAGATTGCCAAGGTCGTTTTGATGCCCGGCGATCCTCTGCGCGCCAAGTTCGTGGCCGAGCGCTACCTCGAAAACCCGGTGTGCTTCAACACCGTGCGCAATATGCTGGGCTACACCGGAACCTACAAGGGCAAGAAGATCTCCGTCATGGGCAGCGGCATGGGCATCCCCTCCCTGGGGCTGTACGCTACCGAGCTCTATAACCAGTTCGACGTGGACGCCATCATCCGCATCGGCTCCGCCGGCGGCCTGAGCGACCGCGTGAAGCTGCGGGATGTGGTCATCGCCATCGGCGCGTCCACCAATTCCGCCTACGGCTCGGCCTACGACATTCCGGGCTACCTTGTCCCCGTGGCGGACTACGAGATGCTCGCCCACTCCGCAGAGGCCGCGAAGGCGCTGCACGTCAACGCCGTTGTGGGCCCGGTCTACACCTCCGATCATTTTTATTATCCCCGTCCCGACATCAACCAGAAGCTGCGCGACATGGGTCAGCTGGCTGTGGAGATGGAGACGGCGGGCCTCTACTGGACGGCTGCCGGCTGCCATAAAAAGGCGCTGAGCATTCTGACGATCTCCGATCACCTGTTCACAGGCGAGGCTCTCTCCGCCGCGGACAGACAGGAGTCGTTCCACGATATGATGGAAGTGGCACTGGAAACTGCCTGGCAGACCGCGGAATAACTTTGATTTCAGTGCTGCCCCTCCCGTCAAGAGCGACGGGAGGGACAGCACTGCGCGCTTTCCGGACCGGCAGGACCGAAGCCGGGTCCCGGCGGACGGCGCTGTGCGCATTCTCCGCACTTTTTGAACCGCCACCGACATTCCGGCGGAGCGCGGCCCCGGCGAAAGCCCCGGGCGCGGCGCCGCCCCAAATTCCCGCTCTGAAAGAGCAGCGAGGGGAGATCACTATGGAAGATTATATTGTGGAAATGCGCCATATCACCAAGCGCTTTCCGGGGATCGTCGCCAACGACGACGTCAGCATTCAGGTAAAGCGCGGCGAGGTATACGCGCTGCTGGGCGAAAACGGCGCCGGCAAGTCCACTCTGATGAGTATGCTCTTCGGAATGTATCAGCCGGATATGGGCGAGATCCTGATTCAGGGCAAGCCGGTCCGTTTCCGTTCCTCCAACGACGCCACCGCCCACAGCATCGGCATGGTGCACCAGCACTTTAAGTTGGTGGACAACTATACGGTGGCGGAAAACATTGTGCTGGGCGTGGAGCCCATGAAAAAACTGCTGGGCTTTCTGCCCTGCGTGGATCTGGGCAAGGCCAACCGGGAGATCGCGGAGCTCTCCAAGACCTACGGCCTGGAGGTCAACCCCACTGATAAGATCGAGGACATTCCCGTGTCCGTCCGGCAGCGGGTGGAGATCCTCAAAATGCTCTACCGCAAGGCCGAAATCCTGATCTTCGACGAGCCGACGGCTGTTCTGACCCCGCAGGAGATTGAGTTCCTGCTGAAGATCATCGACGGCCTGCGCAAGAGCGGCAAGACCATCATTCTCATCACCCATAAGATCGAGGAGATCAAAAAGATCGCGGACCGCTGCGCCATTTTGTACCGCGGCCGGCTGGTCCGGGTTCTGGACGTCAAGTCCACCACCGCGCAGGAGATGGCCAATCTGATGGTGGGCCGCGAGGTGGATTTCAACCCCCACAAAAGTCCCGCCAACTACCGGGACACCGTTCTGGAGGTGGAGCATCTCTCTATCCGCAACGCCAACAAATTTGAGGTGGTGCGGGACGTATCCTTCCGTATCCGGGGCGGCGAAATCTTCGCCATTGCCGGTGTGGCCGGCAACGGGCAGGTAGAGCTGGCGGACGCGGTGGCAGGCATGGTCAAGACCGCCGGCGGCACCATTCGCCTGTGCGGACAGGACATCACCGCGCTTCCCATCCGGGAGCGCACGGAGGCGGGCATCTCCTATATCCCCGAGGACCGGCAGGGCACCGGCGTCTTTCTGGACTTCAATCTGGGGGACAACCTGGCCCTGCGGAAATACTATCGGGAGCCCTTTGCAAAAAAGGGCATTCTCCAGTTCAATCAGTTTGAAACTTACGCGAACGACCTGATCGCCCGCTATGACATCCGCTGCGGCCAGGGGCGCAAGACCTCTCTGCGGTCCATGAGCGGCGGCAACCAGCAAAAGGCGATCATCGCCCGCGAGATCGAGGAGCACGCCAAACTCGTCATCTTTGTCCAGCCCACCCGCGGCCTGGATATCGGCGCCATTGAGAATATCCACCGCCAGATCCTGACGGAGCGGGATCAGGGCACCGCCATCCTGCTGGTGTCGCTGGAGCTGGACGAGATCATGGAGCTGGCCGACACCATCGGCGTCATATACAACGGCCAGCTTTTGAAGATCGCGGACGCCTCGGCGCTGACGTCTCACGACGTGGGCAAATACATGATGGGGGTGAAGGAAGCATGAAAAGGGAAAACGGCTCGCACCGCCTGGCGTCCATTCTGGACAGCGAGAAGTGGTCCGGCGTCTCCATCCCCATTCTCAGCATCGTCCTCTCCCTCGTCACGGCCAGCGTTATGCTGCTGATCCTGGGAAAAAATCCTCTGGTGGCGTTCCTCAGCTTCCTTCAGGGCTCTGGCTTTGTTCCCAAGGGGAGCTACGGCGGCGGAAGCGGAATGCTGACGGATTTCTTTACTTTCCTGAATGTTCTGGCGCCCATGCTGCTGGCTTCGCTGGGCTTTATCGTGGCGTTCCGGGCCGGACTTTTCAACATCGGAATCTCCGGACAGATGATGGCCGCGGGGTTTCTCGCCACGGCGCTGATCGGTTACAGCGGTCTGGACGCGTGGCTCGCAAAACCGCTTGTGATTCTGATCGGCATGATCGCGGGCGGGCTTCTGGGCGCGTTTGTGGGCTTCTTAAAATACCGCTTCAACATCCACGAGGTGGTCTCCACCATCATGCTCAACTATATCATCAGCTACCTCACCGGCTTTTTCATCAACACGAAATTCGCCGATTCTCTGACCCGCTCCATGAAGATCTGCTCTCCTGCCTCCCGGCTGACGTGGATGAATCTGCAGATCGGCGGCGTGAAGTGCAACGTTCCGCTGGGCATCGTGCTGGCGATTGCGGCTGCCTTCGCGGTGAAGTTTCTCTTCGACAAGACCGTGTTCGGCTTCGAGCTGCGGGCCGTGGGCCGCAACCCCGTCTGCGCCAAATACACCGGCATTAAGGTGGGGCGGCGGATCGTGGTGTCGCTGATGCTCTCGGGTATGCTGGCGGGTCTCGCCGGCGTCACGTACTACTGCGGCTATTACAACACCATCGTTCCCAAGTCCCTGTGCTCCATGGGCTATGACGCCATCGCCGTGGCGCTGCTGGGCAACTCCAGCCCCATCGGCTGCATCTTCGCCTCAATCCTGATTACCATTTTCCAGAACGGCAGCAACTACATGAGCTCCACGCTGGGCGTGGCCAAGGAGATCGCCTCCCTCATCACCGGCATTCTGCTGCTGTTCTCCGCCTGCGGCGGATATTTCCGCTATCTTGCCCACCGCCGGCTGGAGACCGCGCTGGACCGGGAGGCGGCCGCCCAAAAGGCGGCGCAGGCCCCCGCAGCGGAAACTTCTGCGGCGCAGCCGCCGGAAGCCTCCGACGGCAGAACTTCATCGGAAAAGGAGGAGCAGTAACCATGGAAAATGTGCTGATCGACGGTCTTTCCTTTGCCGCCCCTCTTTTTATCATGGCCATGGGCGGAATCTACTCGGAGAAAAGCGGCGTGACCAACCTGGCGGTCGAGGGCTTTCAGGGCTTCGGCGCCTTCATCGGCGCGCTGGTGGCGGTTCTTTTGATGCCCTCCATGGGCGACGGCTCCCAGGCGGTCATCTACATCGCCATGCTGGCGGCCGCCGTGGGCGGCGGCGTCTATGCCTGCATTCACGGCCTTTTGTGCGTGAAATTCCGCGCCAATCAGGTCATCAGCGGCGTTGTGGTCAACATTCTCGCCGTGGCGCTGACCACCTTTTTGACCAGCGCGGTCAACAAGGCCCTGACGGGCGGCCAGTCGTCCAACAAGTTTATCCTGGGCGTATCCAGCCGGTTCACCGTGCCGGGCATCAGCCGCATCCCCGTGCTGGGCGCACTCTTCCGGGATATGTATCCCTTTGAGATCATCATTGCGGTGATCGCCGTGGCGGTCTGGTACCTGATGTACAAGACCCGGTTCGGAATGCGCCTGCGGGCCTGCGGCGAAAATCCCCAGGCAGTGGACGCCGCCGGCGGCAACGTGGACCGGACCCGCTTTCTCGCGGTGATGATCTCCGGCGCCCTGTCCGGCGTGGGCGGCATCTGCTACGCCTATTCCATCTCCGCCAATTTCTCTCCCAACAGCTACATGGGCTACGGCTATCTGGCCATCGCGGCCATGATCTTCGGCAACTGGAACATCCCCTCCACGGCGGCGGTGTGCCTGTTCTTCGGACTGGCCAAGTCCGGCGGCTATCAGCTCTGCCTGAGCATGGGACTCTCCAGCAACTACTCCGACCTCTTTATGATGCTGCCCTATATCCTGACGCTGCTTTTGCTGACGTTCTTCTCCAAGAAGAACCACCCGCCCAAGGCGGCCGGCGAAGCCTACGACGCGGGAAAGCGGTGAGCGCATGAAAGCTGCCGTGATCGGCACCGGCGGGATCGCCCACACCCACGCCGACGCCATTCGCTCCCTGGGCCACACCGTCGCGCTGGTGGTGGGCCACTCCGCCGCGTCGGCGGAGCGGTTTGCCGGCGAGGTGGGGTGTCCGGTATTTACCGACCATCTCAGCGCCGCTGCGCTGGCGGACGTGGACTGCGTCCACATCTGCACGCCGCCGGAGAACCATGCCGCGCTGGTGCGCGCGTGCGTGGAGGCTGGAAAAAACGTCCTTTGTGAAAAGCCCCTCACTCTCTCCGCCGGGGAGGCGGAGGAGCTGACCGCGCTGGCGGAGGAGCGGGGCGTTCTGGCGGCGGTGGACTTCAATAACCGCTTTTACCCTGCCTGCGGCCGCGTCCGCGCGGCTGTGGAGGAGCTGGGACCCGTTGCGCTGGTGCAGGGGCACTACCGTCAGGAGTTTCACATTCTCCCGGCCCCTTACTCCTGGCGCTATACGGAGGAGCTGCGGGCAACCACGGAGATCGGCTCCCACTTCATCGACCTGATGCGTTATCTCACGGGGCTGGAGGTGGAGGCAGTCAGCGCCGCCTTTTTGAACGCGGTGCCCCGGCGGCGGCTCCGGGACGGCGTCATGTACGCCGGCGGAGACGGGGAACCCATCCTTGTGCGCAACGAGGACGCGGTGGCGGCGACTTTCCGCCTGACAGGCGGCGCGCTGGCAAGCGCGGTGTTCTCGGAGATCTCCCCGGGCCGCAGCAACGATCTAAGCATCGAGATCTCCTCCGCTGACCGGTCCGTTTCCTGGTGCTCTGAGCGGCCCTATGAAATGGTCGCCGGCCGCAAGGACGCGGGGCTGACCCGATTCTGCAACGCCTTCGCCGGCGGGTTTACCGACACGTTTCGCGGCTGCTTTGAGGCGTTTTACCGTGCCGCGGCCTCCGGCGTCCGGGACGAGCGGCTGGCCACGTTCCGCGACGGGGCGGCCAACGTCAGAATCTGCGCCGCCCTCGCTCAAAGCGCCCGCAGCCGCGGCGAATTTGTGGAGGTGGAATCATGAACAACCGTGCCGAGGAACTGATCCGCTTTTATAATATGTATCTTCTCCCGGGGGAGGAGACCTATGTCTGCGAGCTGTACCGCTCCGCCCGGACGGACGGCGGCCTGCCCGCCCTTTCCACCATCTACGGGCTTTACTGTACCGACCCTCCCAGCCACTCCAACTTTCACCGGCTGACCCGGGACGAGGCCTGGAGCTTTTATGAGGGAGATCCCATCGACCTCTTTTTGCTCTATCCCGACGGGCGCACCCGCAAGGTGACGCTGGGACGGGACACGGCGGAGGGGCAGGTCTATCAGTTTACCATTCCTGCCGGGGTGTGGCAGGGCGGCCGCCTTTTGCGGGGCGGCAGCTATGCCCTTTACGGGTGCACCGTTGCCCCGGCTTTTACTCCGGACTGTTTCCTGAGCGGGAACAGAGCGGAACTGACGGCGCAATATCCGGCATGGAAAGAGGTGATTGCAGAGCTGACGAGTGAATAACAGAGTTCCCATTCTTGATTTTGTCATGTGTGAGCATTTTGGATTCCGCGTCTCTCTCCAATGACGGAGAGGGACACGGAATTCGTGCAAAAAAGGAGGATTTTTATGGAAAAGCTCTCAAAAAAACGATTTGTTTCCCTGCTGATGGCGGCCGCCATGGCGGCTGCGCTGGTGCTGCCCGTCTCGGCTTCCACCGGAAAAACCATGAACGTCACGCCTGTCTCCCTGAACATTAACGGCCTTGCCGCCAAGACTACGGACGTCAAGGGCAAGGAGACGCAGACCTTCTACTCCGACGGAACCACCTATGCCTCTGTCCGCGGACTCGCGGAGGCGCTGGGCCAGGATGTCTCCTGGAATTCCAAGACCAACTCCGTGGAAATCGGCACGGAGGGAAGCGACGCCGCCAACGACGCGGCCTATCTCAAGGAGTATTTCAGCATCGCCCCCATGAGCGGCACTGTGAGCTGGAGCACCTTTAACGACGCTCTGACCAAGATCGGCGCCAAGACTGTCACCGCCTCCGGCACGCTGAGCGCTGCGGCCGCCGCCAAAGCCGTGGTCGCTGCCGCCAATATGACTGAGCTGGCCAACACCTACACGGCCTCACAGGCCGCTTCCGCCTGCGCACGCTACGGAAGCATCTCCGCCGCGGACGCCCCCTATGTCGCCTGCGCCATCGAAATGGGGCTGATCCCCAACTCCGTGGACTTCACCGCCCCGCTGACCGGCGACGTGGCCTCCGTCATTTTGATGAACGCGGTGGAAGCCGCCGGAAAGGGCCGCAACTGCCTGGGCTTCTCCAGCGACCCGGACATCGCCGCCCGGCTGGTCTCCACCTGGAACTCCTTCACGCTTTTTGACGACGCCACGCTGACTGATCTGGGCATTGCCGTTGTCAAGAGCGGCGCCACTACCGGCTACAACCTGAAATACGACGGAAACGCAGCCCGCTTCCTCAGCGAAAACACCATTCAGTACGGCCACAGCGACATCACGCACGCCGTGCAGCTGATGGGACTTTTGAACCGCGCCGGTCTTGTGGCCCGCGTCCAGCTGGAGCCCAAGGTCTCCGCCTATCAGTACCTGCTGGAATGGAACGACGGCAAACTGCCCGCGTCCACGCCCACCTATCAGGTCAAAAAGATCTCCGACGATCTGTACGTCTGCTTCGCCGTGGAGTACGACCTCCAGCTGGAATTCTCCTCCCAGGCCGACCGCAGCGCCTTCGACAAGCTCATCGGAACCTATGCCAAAAAGAGCGACACCAATCCCAACGGCGACGGTATGATCTACGGCGCCTGGTGGCAGCCGCTTTACAGCACCAAAGACGCCATGCCCTCCCCGGCCTATCAGCAAATCAACGACGTGGTTGTGCGGGACGGCGCCTATACCATCCATCCTTTTGCGACGAACGAAAAGCTCAGTGCGGTCAAAGCCGAGGTGGCCAAGGACGCGCCCGGCCTGACCTGCGCCCCCACTCAGATCTGGGTCAACGCCGCTTTTTATCGCTATATCACCGGCACAGATCACCAGTAACCCACTCAAATTAGCACTCAAAATACGCGAGTGCTAACATTTACAGATCGTTCAAATTTTCGTAACACAACATCTGATTTTCCGCCCTAAGATAAGACTTGTAAAAAAGGACAGGGGCTTTGAAGAAAGGCTCCTCCCCCTCCGGCGGCGGCCCTGTGATCCGCAGGCTGCCGGAGCGTAAAACGGGTCATGTGCAGCAATCGCAAGGAGGAATTGACGATGTTTGAAATGAGACCGTACCGCAAGAATCAGATGAGCGTTTGGAATCCGTTCTCCGAAATGGAAAAGTGGGATCGCGACTTCTTCGGCAACAGCTTTTTCAACACCCGGGATCTGGCGGAGTTCAAGACCGATATCACCGACGAGGGCGACCATTTTGACCTGAAGGCCGATCTGCCCGGCTTCAGGAAAGAGGACATTCACCTGAACCTGGAGGGCGACACGCTGACCGTCAGCGCGGAGCGCCACTCCGAGCGGGAGGACAAGGACAAGCAGGGCAAATACGTCTGCTGCGAACGTTCCTACGGCTCTTACAGCCGAAGCTTCGACGTGTCGGGCATCGACCCGGAGGGCATCAAGGCGTTTTACGACGGCGGCGTGCTGGATTTGAAGCTGCCCAAGCGCAAGGAAACCGTCCAGTCCGGAAAACAGATCGAGATCAACTGAGCGCCAGGCGCCGATCCCTTTGCGGGACCGGCGCCTTCGTTTTTTTCAGAGGGGTTCGCGGAACGCGGAAGGAATACGCCGCCCGTTCCGGAGGTTCGGACGAAAAAGCGTGCCGGCGCGAAAACAGGACGTGCTCAGGCGCCTGCCGAGAAGCAACATCGGCGTCCGGCGGCGGACATGTCCGCAGAGCGCGGGCCGTCTGCCCGCTGCGTCCGGCGGGTAGGTCAACTTTACACATGCTGAAATGCAAGCAGGCGGAAGGGCTTTGCCCTTCCGCCTGCTTTTTACGAACGGCGTGCTATTGTGAAAACCGTGTGGCCCGACCGGTCAGACCGCGGAACTTGTCACGCTCAGAGGGATAATAAACGTGTAAGTCGCGGCGGCTCCGCTTTCCGCCGTAACGGTGACGGTGATGCTTTTCTGGATGTCGCCCAGCGCCGGTATGAGCGAGGCGCTGACGCTGCCGGAACCGCTGGCGGAGGCGTCGCCGCTGATGGAGACCGTGGCCTTGCTGCCGGCCGCGGCCGCGGCGGTCACCGTGATCGTGCTGCCGGCCGCAGCGGTCACTGTGGAGAACGTATAAGTGCCGCCGGAGAGATTCGCGGAATAGGTGCCGGTTGCCGTCTGGACGTGGAAAGAGGCGAGAGAGCTGTCCGTCGAGGTGGCCGCCGTGGTGAAGGAGGCGGTCTTGGTGATCGTCTTGTTGGCGCTGCCGTAAGTGTAGATCACCGTGACCGTGTACTGGGTGTTTTCCGTCAGACCGTTCATGGGCTGCGTCAGCGTGCCGGAGGCGGCGCTGGGCGTGAACGGAGAGAGCAGGGAGACATCCGTCTGGCTGCCGCCGGTATAGGAGATGGTAAAAGTGCCGGAGTAATTGTAGCCCACGCTGAGGACGGCGTCCGTCTTGCCCGGCGTCGCCGTAATGCTGATCGTGGGATCGGAGGTGGTGACGGTGATCGTGCGCACGGGAGTGGTCCGGCTGCTGTCCGCCACGGAGGCCGTGACGGTATAGGAGGTGCTGGGGTCCAGTCCAGTGAAGCTCACGGGGGTGTTGACGCCGCCCGTTACAGTGACGGTCTGGCTCTTTGACCCCATGGACACGGTGGCCGTTCCGGAGATGGAGGAAGTGAGATTCACCGTGGCGCCGTCCAGAGTCGGGGAGGCTGAGAGCGCGGTGACTGTCGGCGTGGTGGTGCCGGTGGTGAAGGTAAAGGTGGTGGAGGCGACGTAGTAATTGCTGGAGTTGCGCAGGGCGCTGCCCTGTACGTACACGCAGTAGATGGAGCTTTCATTCAGCGCGGCCGTGGGCGTCAGGGTCACATAGGTCCGACCGCCGGAAGTGCTCACGGATGCGGAGCAGTTGACCAGCGTTCCCGAACTGGAGCCCAGGCGAAGCTGGATGGCGCTGTTGGCAATGTAGGAATCAGTGACGGTTCCGCCGGCGGAGGTATACATGAGATCGTTGAAATTCAGCGATATCTGCGTCGAGGTGGAAACGCCGGAGGTGGAGGAAGGTGTCACCATGGATACCGTCGGCGTGGTGCTGGCGGTATTGAAATAGTACTCCTGATAGGAATTGGTGTAGCCGGAGCTGCTGAGCAGCATTCCGCTCTTGAGAATGATGTAGTACCGGGTATTGGCAGTCAGCGTGGAGGAGGGATAGAGCGTCAGCACCCGGTTGTTGGAGCTGATGCTTGCGGAGAAGTTCACGATGGAACCGGAGGTGCTGCCGCTTCGCAGCTCCAGCGCCGAATTGTAAAGATAGCTGGAAGTGAGGGAATTGCCGGAGGCGGTGTAGACGGACTCCCCGAAGGTCAGCGTGATGGCGGAGGAGGTAGAGACCCCGGTGGAGCCGCTGGAGGGGGAGACGCTGGGCGTCAGGGTGGAAGAAGTGGTGTTGAAGTACCAGACCTGGCGGTCATTGGTATAGCCCGAGCTGCTGAGCAGCATACCGGACTTGAGGATAAGATAGTAACGGGTGTTGGCCGCCAGCGTGGAGGAGGGATAAAGCGTCAGCGTGCGGTTGGAGCTGATGCTGGCGGAGAAGCCCACGAGAGAGCCGCTCTCGCTGCCGTAGCGCAGTTCCAGCGCCGAATTGTAGAGATAGTTGGAGGAAAGGGAGTTGCCGGAGGTAGTGTAAACATTTTCCCCGAAAGACATCGTAATGGAAGTGGAGGGGGAGATGCCGGTGGAACCGTTGGAGGGGGAGACGGTGGGAACCAGCGTGCCGCCGGTGGTGTTGAAGTACCAGACCTGGCGGGAGCAGGTGGTCCCGGCGCTGTTGCGGAGCATTCCGGCCTTGAGAATGAGATAGTAGCGGGTGTTGGAGGAAAGCGTGGAGGAGGGATAGAGCGTCAGCACCCGGCTGGAGGCGATATTGGCGGAAAAGCCCACGAGGGAGCCGGTCTCGCTGCCGGAACGCAGCTCCAGCGCCGAGCCGTAGAGGTAGCTGGAAGTCAGTGAGGTGCCGGAGCTGGTATAGACGTTTTCACTGAAAGTCAGCGAGAGGGACGTAGACGTGGAGATGCCGGTGGAGCCGCTGGAGGGGGAGACGGTGGGAACCAGTGTGCCGCCGGTGGTGTTGAAGTACCAGACCTGGCGGGAGCAGGTGGTTCCGGCGCTGTTGCGGAGCATTCCGGCCTTGAGAATGAGATAGTAGCGGGTGTTGGAGGAAAGCGTGGAGGAGGGGTAGAGCGTCAGCACCCGGCTCGCGGAGTTGATGTTGGCGGAGAAGCCCACCAGGGAACCGGTCTCGCTGCCGGAACGCAGCTCCAGCGCCGTATTATAGAGGTAGCTGGAGGTCAGGGCGGTACCGGAACTGGTGTAGACGTTTTCACTGAAAGTCAGCGTGATGGAGGTGGAGGGGGAGACGCCGGTGGAGCCGCTGGAGGGGGAGACGGTGGGCGTCAGGACGCCCGAGACGGTGGTGAAAGAAAATACCTGGCGCGCGACGACAGCGCCGGCGCTGTTTTTGAAACCGCCGGCCAGAAGGACCACGTAATAGGTGCTGCCCGCGTCCAGCGTGGAGGAGGGCGTCAGGGTGATGGTCTTCTTGTCTGCGCTGACAGCGGCGGTGTAGGAGATCTTGGTGCCGGTGGCGCTGGATTTCCGCAGCTCCACGGCGTTGTTGACCACATTGGCGGCGGTCAGGGTGCCGCCCGCGGAGTTCAGGACCGCCTCGGAAAAGACCAGCTTGACGGCGGCGGAGGTGGAGATGCCGGTGGAGCCGCTGGCGGGCGTGACCGTGGGGGTCAGCGTGGAAGAGGAGGCCGCCGTGCCGGTGAGCTTGACGGGCCGGGTCTCAAAGGTGACGCCGGAGATGTTCTGCTCGGCGGCGGAGATGGTGCCTGCGCCGGTGAACGCGCAGGAGCCGTTCAGCGCGGCGGCGGCGACGTTGGTGCCGCTGGTAAGGGCAAAGGCCGAGCCGGCGGCGCTGCGGTCCACGTTCAGCTTGGCGATGGAGCCGGAGGCGAGGGTCAGCGAGGAGGGACTGGCGGTATTCACCGTGGTGAAAGCGCCGCGGAGCGTCACCGCTTTTCCGCTCAGCCCGGAGCCGCTGAGAGTGATGGAGTTGAAGCCGCTGCCGCTGGTGAGGCCGCTCTCCGTCAGCGTCGCGCCGCTGGAGAGAGAGACACTGGCCACGTCGGTGCTGCCGGAGGCGATGATAGTGGGAACCGCGGCGGCGCTTTTCAGGGAGGAGGCGCCGGTAACATAGCTGCCGTCAGAGGGCACGGAGATATTTTGCCCTGCTGCGGAGCGGGTGAGAGAGCTGGTGGTGGTGCCGGTGGGAACCACGGACAGCGCCACGACCCGGGAGTTGGAGAGCTGGACGGTTCCGGCGGAGCTGACAGACAGCTTGCCCAGGACCCGGCAGTTGTCAAAGGTCAGCGTGCCCGAAGAGGCGATGGAGGAGGTAAGCTGACCGGTATAGACGTTGTTGGAATAGGTCTTGCCCGCCGTGGTAAAGGTAACGTTGGTTTTCACGATACGCTCGCCGGCAAGCATCAGGCTGATGATCTTGCAGGTCTGGGCGCGGGTCAAAACGGCGCTGGGATTAAACTTCTTGCTTTCATCGCCGGTGATGTAGCCCTTGGAGAGCACCTTCTGCACGCCCTCCTGCGCATAAGTGGCGATGGAGGAGCTGTCGGACAGGGTCGAGAGGCTCTTGAGCGTCGTGGGGTTTGTGATGACGCGGGAAATCATCACCGCGGCTTCCTGCCGGGTGATGGTCTTTGCGGGACGGAATGTGCCGTCCGTGTAGCCGGAGATATACCCGGCGTAGACGGCCTTTTGAATCTCCGTATAGAACGTGTTGGAAGAGGACACGTCCGAGAAGGAGATGGCGACGGTGTCCTGAAGCCCCAGGGCCTTGTTCAGGAGCTTGCAGAAAGCGCCGCGGGTCAGACTGGCGTTGGGGCGGAACGTTCCGTCGCCGTAGCCGGAGATATATCCGGCGGAGATACCCTGCTCAATGTACTTCTTTGCCCAGCTGTTTTGAATGTCGGACAGGCCGGCTGCGAAGCCGGCGGGGGCCGCCAGTGACAGGACGACGGCGACAGAAAGGAGCACCGCCAAAAAACGCTTGACTTTTTTCATGTAAGATTCCTCCGCTTATTTCCGCGGCCCAGCTCCGGCCGCGATACGCACAAATTCTGTGGAGCTGTTTCCACGTCTATCATTATAGACGGTTCAAACGGAAATTTTGTTGCAGGAAGATGAAAAAGAGTTACAAATAAAAACAAAATTGCCTGTCTTGGAAAGACAGTTTTACCAAGTTTGGCGGCAAAAAATGGACGGCGTGCGGAAGAAAATTTTAATTTGATACATAAACGTAACAATCAACAAGGAAAAATTCGGGACGCGATGCGGGGAAAGAACGACCGTATTCCATCAGCGCGGACGGAGAAAGAAAGCGGAAAAAGGCGGCGCATTTCAGCGACGCAATTGAGGATCAGCAGGAACTGCGTGATTTTGCCATCGACGAGGTCAAGCGCAGCTGCGGGCAAATCAGCTTTGACCATGCGCTGGACGTCCAGTGCCGGCCGCGATAATATCGGCGCACACAAAATCCACAACAGACCAAATTGAGCGGCAGGCTGTGAAAACAGCCTGCCGCTTCTGCTGCCCAGACATGGGAGAAAGGGTTATATGGCAAAGAAACGCAGAGCGGATAAGCTGCACTCGGTGATGTTTGAGTACGCCGGCACGGATAAGGAGTTCGACGAGTTCCACAGGCTGCTGCTCCACGACTATCTGGCGGTGGATCATCCCAGCGCGTCGACAAAGGAGATGGCGGAGCATACAGAACATTCCGCAGCGTGAGATCTTCCGATAGCTATTTGAAATTTTGTGTGCTATGGTGTGTCGTGATAAACGCGCCACACCATAGCGGAAAGGAGCCTGCGTATGCGGATATGGTTGTACTACCGGCTCTCCAGAGACGAGGACGACGAGCTCAATTCCCTCACCAACCAGCGAAAGATCATCTACAACTACGCGGTTCAGCAGGGGTATGAGATCGTCGGAGAATCCTTCGACGACAATGTCAGCGGGATGCATTTCAACCGCGAGGGGATCGATAAAATCTACGAGGCCGTCGAGACGGGCGGCATCGATGCGGTGCTGGTCAAGGATCTGTCCCGCTTGGGTCGTCACCGCACACAGACCGCGCTGTTCATCGACTACCTGCGGGAGAACAATGTGCGCGTCCTGTCGGCGACGGAAAACATCGATACCTTCAATGAAAATGATGATCTCATCATCGGCTTTAAGGGCCTGGTCAATGATTTCTATGCCCGCGACGGCAGCAGCGTGGTGGAGTACATTTGCACGACTTACATTCGCTACGGGAAAGAGCACTGCACCGCACATACCATACGGGAGGATACGCTGGATCGGCTGCTGGAAACCGAGCTTCTCAGCACAAAGAAGCTGTATCAGAACAACTGGCGCGCGCTCGAGCAGCTCATCGAGCGGTGGATACCTAAGGCGAATCTGGCGGAGGGGCAGATCAAAAAGTTGAAGGAGCGGCTGAAAATTCTGGACGACGAGATCGACGCGATCCTGTTGGAGCGTATCCGCGACCGCGACAACGCCGAGCGCTATGGCCGCGTGATTGAAAAGCGTCAGGCCGAAACGGACTCCATTCACACGCGGATTGGGGAACTGGAAAATCTGTCGGATACCATTCGCAAAAAGCAAGCGACCATCAAAAAGGGACATCTCCATGATTGACGACATCCTCGCAGCCGATAAAATCAGCGAAGCACAGCTCCGACTGCTCATCGACCATATCAAAATCAGCGAAACGGAAGCGGGGCTGGATGTGAAAATCGTCATCAAGGCGCCCTTCCGCACCCACATAGAGGAATACGACGAGAGCGGAGAGGTCGTCGACAGCACCGCGTCTCTGGATTTCGACTTCGACCGGCTGGCGCCGCTGCTCTTTGATGATTTCTCCGAGCTGTCGGCTGAACAGGAGGTGAGCTGATGCGCGTGTGGCTGTACAGCCGCCTGTCCAACGATGACGACAAGGAGCAAAACTCCCTGCTCAATCAGCGGAGAATTCTGCTCGAATATGCGGCGAGTACTGGGGATACGATCGTTGGCGAATCCTCCGACGACAACGCCAGCGGCATGAATTTCAGAAGGGACGGGGCGGCACAAATCGTCAAGGCAGCGGAAGCCGGGCTGATTGATGCGGTGCTGGTCAAGGATCTGTCCCGCCTTGGCCGCCACAAAACGCAGACTGCTCTGTTTATCGACTGCCTGCGGGAGCATGATGTCCGCGTGATCTCCGCGACGGAAAAGATTGATTCCTTCAATGAGAATGACGACCTGCTCATGGGCGCGCGCGGATTGATGAACGACTACTACGCCCGCGACATCAGCAAGAAAATCCGCGCCGGATACCGGCAAAAACAGCGGGACGGTATTGTGATCGTCGCGCCCTTTGGCTACTGAAAAAATAAAAACACGCGGCAAGTGGAGATCGCGGACGAGCCTGCCGAAACGGTACGCATGATTTATTCTCTGTATTTATCCGGCAGCCAACTGCGGGACATTGCCAAGGAGCTAAACGCCCGTCGCCGGAAAACGCCGGCGCAGATGCAGGCGGAACTGGCCCACCGAAACGGGAAGAAAATGCCGCAGGGCAACAACCGACCCAAGCACCGGTACGCAGGACTTCTGAGATGTGCCGACTGCGGGGCGGTGTTCATTCCTCAAAACCGTTGGTGGAATGGGAAATGCCGCGTGGAATATGTGTGCAAGACCTATCTGGAGAACGGGAGAGCGCATTGTACCTCTCGCCGCATCCACGAGGAAGCACTCGATGCGGTTGTGGCTGGGGAAATCGCAGCCCTTCGGGACAGACTGCGCGGGGAAGAAGCCGAACTGATTCAGCAAAAAAAGATGCGGGCGTCAGGCAAACTCTTGCTTGACGCCCGTATTTCTGCGTTACAGAGGAAAGTTGAATCACTGGATTCCGATATTGAGGCGCTACTCATGGAACGGATACAGGACAAAGCCAATTCCGCCCGGTATGACGCCCTGGCTGCAAAGCTGTCCGCAGAACAGACTTCGGCAAAACGCGAACTCAGCGGTATCAACTCCGGCGACGCAGAGCTTCAGAGCAGACTGAAGAATCTAAGGAAACAGATCGCAGAGCTGAATACCGCATTGGAGCATACGCCGGTCGAGGAGACAAAACTGCGCGCTCTGATTGCGTGCATCCATGTAAAACAGGATCAAAAAGGGGGATGCGCGTTAATCGAATGGAAAACGGCAGACTGATTTTTCTCAGTCTGCCGTTGGTACGCCCGAGGGGACTCGAACCCCTATTCCTCGCGGAGGTAGGACCTAAACCTACTGCGTATACCAGTTTCGCCACGGGCGCATATATAAGTAGTCGGCTGATTCCGGCTGCTTTTTTATTTTATCAATCGTTCACAGAGGTGACGATACCTAAATCTTGCATGTCTACCAATTCCATCATGCCCGCCTATTGAAACGCCCGGCCTGTTCCGGCCCTTCCGCCGAAATGCCCGGATTCCCTGCGCCTGCCGATTCCGCCGCGGGCACACGGAAAAATGCTTATTTATTATATCATATTGCGCGGGGTTGAACAACTGAAAAAATTGCCGTATAATCGTATTCACCTGAAATTCAAGAAAAGAGGATGTTCTCATGCACACGCCCCGCGTTGCCGCGATCCACGACCTCTCCGGGTTCGGCCGCTGCTCTCTCACCGTTGCGCTGCCGATCCTCTCCGCCATGGGCGCACAGTGCTGCCCGCTGCCGACGGCGTTTCTCTCCACCCATACCGGCGGCTTTACCGGGTTCACCTTTCTGGACATGACCGACGAAATTCCAAAGATCACTGCCCATTGGAAGAGCCTGGGCCTCCAATTCGACGCGCTGTACAGCGGATTTCTGGGCAGCGAGCGGCAGATCGGGCTGGTGGAGGAGTTTATCTCCGCGTTTCGCGCGCCCGGCACCGTGGTGGTGATCGACCCGGTCATGGGCGATCACGGCCGGGCCTATCAGACCTATACGCCCGCCATGTGCGCGGGAATGGTCCGGCTTGCGGAGCTGGCCGACGTTATCACTCCCAATCTGACGGAGGCCGCTTTTTTGCTGGGAGAGATCCCGGAGAACCTCAAAACAGACGAGGCGGGCCTGCGGGGCATCACGGAGCGGCTTTCACTGAACGGACGGCGCTCCGTGGTTTTGACCGGCGCCTCCCTGACGCCGGGGCAGACCGGGGCGTTGTGCTTTGACGCCGGGACCGGACGGACCTCGGCGGTGCAGACCGCCTACATTGCCCACGAGTTCCACGGGACCGGAGATGTGTTTGCCAGCGTTCTGACCGGCGCGCTGGTGCGGGGAGATTCCCTGACGGAGGCCGCCCGGCAGGCGGCGGAGTTCGTCCGCGCCTGCGCTGAGCGCACGGCGGCGGAGGACCTGCCGGTGCGGGAGGGCGTCGATTTTGAGCCGCTGCTGCGCCTCCTGACGGAAAAGGGAGGCGGCCGATGAGGGAGGGTCAGCTGACGCGGGAGAAGAGAGTCCGGACGATCTACTGCCTGATGCAGATCGGCTTTTGGGGGATGCTGGGCGCGTTTTGCGGCTACGCCACGGCCATTGTGCAGGACCGCGGCTTCACCAGCGGGCAGGCCGGGACATTCCTCGCGCTGGGCTGCCTCGCCGGAATGATCTCTCAGCCTCTGCTGGGCGGCTGGGCCGACCGGCACCCGGCGATCCCGCTCAAGCACATCTTTGCCGGAATGATGCTTCCGGCGATCGCGCTGAATCTGGCGTTTTATTTCACCCGTCCCGGCTTTTTCGGAACGGCGGCGGTTTTTCTGATTCTCGGCATTCTGGAGACGAACTCCTATCCGCTGATTGACTCCATGGCGATGCAGTACATCAATACGGGCATGGATGTTCCGTACAGCCTCGGGCGGGGTCTGGGGGCCTTTTCCTACGCGGTGATCTGCGTGCTGGTGGGACAGCAGACGGCGCGCTTCGGGATGCAGACGGCCCTGCTGACCCACACGGCCATGCAGGTGCTGCTGGTGGCGTCCATCCTCTTGTTCCCCACTTTTTCCGAAGCGTCTCAGCCTCTGCGGGCCGAACGGAAAAAGGCCCATTCCTCCCTCTATTTGCTCAGGACCAACAAACCGTTCACACTCATGCTCTTCGGCTGCTTTTTCGGCATGGTGGCCGTAATGCCCATCGGAAATTTTCTGGTGAATCTGGTCACGGAGCGGGGCGGCGACAGCGGCGATCTGGGCGTGGCGCTGTTTCTCATGGCCGCCTCGGAACTGCCTGCGGCGTTCGTGTTCCAAAAGCTCTATCGCAGATTCGGCAGCGAAAAGGTGCTGCTGGTCTCCCTGATCTTTATGATCGTAAAGCCGCTTCTGGTGCTGCTCTCCGGCAGCCTTTTCATGCTGCTGGCGGTCCAACCCATCCAAATGCTGGGCTACGGCATTTTTACACCGGCCAACGTTTACTATGCCAATGAAAACGTGGCCCCGGAGGACCGGGTGCAGGGTCAGTCCATCAAGATGGTCCTGACCAATGGGATGGGCAGCATGGTGGGAAATCTGATCTCCGGCTATATCTTCGACTGGGGCGGCGCCGGCGCCATGCTGGGCGTGTGCATTTTCAGCGGCTGCGTCGGGTTGTGCCTCGGCATTCTGGCCGTGCGCGCCCGGGCGCATCAGGAAGCCGCGCAAGCCTGAAAAAAGCGATATAAAGCCGCGGGGAAGAGCAGAAACGCTCTTCCCCGCGGCTTTGCAATATAATTTACGGTTCCTGCGAGGGCGGTTCGGTGCCGCTGTCTCCGGCGGCGCAGCCCTCGTCCGGAGACGCGGGCTCCTGCGCTTCGCCGGCGGGGGCGCTCCCGCCGCTCTCCTCGCTGCCGGAGGAAGCCGCCTCGTCCGCCGTCTCCTCCGGGGACTTGATCTTCTCGGAGATAATGTGGACGTGCTTGGCGGGGGCTTCGATGCCGTCGTGCCGGTCGGAGCTGAACTCCTCCACCGCGGTGGAGGGGTCGCGGCCCTCGATGATGGCCACCATCTCCGCGCCGGTGATCGTCTCTTTTTCCAGCAGGTACTCGACCACCTTGTCCATGTGATCGCGGTTTTCCTTCAGAATTTCCACGGCTTGCTTGTAACATACGTCCAGAATATTCTTCACAGCCTCGTCCATGGCGGCGGCGGTATTCTGCGCGCAGTCCACGCCGTAGCCGCCGTCCAGATACTGATTGCGGCGGGAGGCCAGCGCCATCATGCCGAACTGATCGCTCATGCCGTACATGGCGACCATGTTCCGGGCCACGGTGGTGGCGTCCTGAATATCCTGCGAGGCGCCGTTGGTCATGGTGTTCAGCACCACTTCCTCGGCGGCGCGGCCGCCCATGGAGACGGTGATCTTGGCCATCAGCTCGTCCCGGGTGCGCAGTTCCGTCTTGTCCTCCTCGGGCATCAGCAGCGTATAGCCGAGCGAACCCTGGGTGTGGGGGACGATGGTGATCTTCTGCACCGGCTCGGTGTTCTTCTGCCGGTAGGCCACCATGGCGTGACCCACTTCGTGATAGGCGACCAGTTTCTTTTCAAATTCCGTGAGCACGCTGCCCTTTTTCTCCGTGCCGGCGATCACCAGCTCGAAGGCGGCCAGCAGGTCCTCCTGCGTCACAAGGCGGCGGCCGTTGCGCACGGCGCGCAGGGCGGCTTCGTTGACGAGGTTGGCGAGGTCGGCGCCCACGCAGCCGGCGGTGGCCAGCGCGACCTTGCGCAGATTCACGTCCTCCGCGAGGCGGATGTTGCGGGTGTGGACCTCCAGCGTGGCGATGCGGCCGGCCAGATTGGGCCGGTCCACGGCGATGCGGCGGTCGAAACGGCCGGGGCGCAGCAGCGCCTGATCCAGCACCTCCGGGCGGTTGGTGGCGGCCAGTACGATGACGCCCTTGGTCGGGTCGAAGCCGTCCAGCTCCGCCAGCAGCTGGTTGAGGGTCTGCTCCCGCTCGTCGTTGCCGCCCATACGGTTGTCGCGGGATTTGCCGATGGTGTCGATCTCGTCGATGAAAATGATGCAGGGGGCCACCTTGGCGGCCTCTTTAAATAGATCGCGCACCCGGCTGGCGCCCACGCCGACGAACATCTCCACAAAGTCGGAGCCGGAGATGGAGAAGAAAGGAACGCTGGCCTCGCCGGCCACTGCCTTGGCAAGAAGCGTCTTGCCGGTGCCCGGAGGGCCCACCAGCAGAGCGCCCTTGGGCAGCTTCGCGCCGATCTCCGTATATTTCTGGGGATTGTGCAGAAAGTCGATGATCTCCGTCAGGGACTCTTTGGCCTCGTCCTGCCCGGCCACGTCCCGGAAGGTCACGCCGGTGGATTTTTCCATATACACTTTGGCGTTGGACTTCCCAACGCCGCCGATGCCGCCGATCCCGCCGAAGCCGCCCATGCCGCCGCCCTTTTTGGCGGCCCAGCGGCTCACCAGCGAGAACATGAGCATGATAATGATGAAAGGCAGGATAATGGAGATCAAAAACGACAGCCAGGGGGAGAGCTGGGGCTTGTAGGGCTTTGTGAATTCCACGTTGTGCTCGTCCATCAGCGTCAGAAGGCTGTCGTTGGGAATCTGCGCGGTATAGAGTTTGTAGTCGCCGTCGTGGCTTTTTCCGTCCTCATCCTTGTAAACGTAGCCCTTGACGGGGGTGATGAGCAGAAGCTCAGTGTCGGATTCAAAGGTGACGCTTTTTACCTTGTCCGACTTCACCAGACTGAGGAACGTACTGTACGGGATTTCAACGGAGGAGGAGGTTCCTGCGCTGGAGTTCATATAGGTGCCGGCATAGCTGACGACCACCGTCAGCAAAAGCGCCCAGCAGATGAGGGAGAGAACCCCGCGCCAGTTTCCGCCCTTTCCGTTTTGGTTGTTGTTCTGGTTGTTTTGATTCATCGGGATCTCCTTTCAAATTCGGGAAAAAACGCCCTGAAACAGGGCGGAAAGCGTTTGAAATTGTCTGGAAGTATACCACAAGAGCGCCCCCGGGACAAGGACGGAGGGTCGATTTTGTGTGAAATTTCTGTGAATTCCACTTTATTGTACCCCATTCCTATGGTATACTGCAAACAGTATGTCAAAGAAAATGATATTTTTTAATTTGTTTTCCGCATGTCCCCTCCGTTTCAGCCGCCGCTGAGGGCCGCCGGGCGCCGCGGAGCATTCTTGACTTGGAAAGGAAACAGTATGGATAACGACAAAAAGGACAGCCTGACGGCGGAAGCCGACGGCGTGATCGAGGGCCGCAATGCGGTTATCGAGGCGCTCCGGGCGGGAGAGACCATCGACAAGATCTATCTGCTCAAGGGCGACACGGACAAGACGCTGGGGCATATCGCCTCCACGGCCCGGGCTGCCGGCGTGGTGGTGGTGGAGGCCGACCGGCACAAGCTGGACGCCATGAGCCGCACCCATGCCCATCAGGGCGTAATCGCGCTGGCTGCCGTCCGGGAGTACGCCACGGTGGAGAGCATCCTGAAAGCCGCGGCCGACCGGGGCGAGAACCCGCTGCTGGTGATCTGCGACGAGATCTCCGATCCCCACAATCTGGGCGCCATCATCCGAACGGCGGAGTGCGCCGGCGCCCACGGCGTGGTTATCCCCAAGCGCCGCAGCGCCGGGCTGACGGCCGTGGTGGCCAAGACCTCCGCCGGCGCGGTGGCGCACCTGCCGGTGGCGCGGGTGCCGAACATCTCCGTGCTGCTCAAGGAACTCAAGGAGCAGGGCGTGTGGGTATTCGGCACCGCGGCGGACGGGACCACCGCCCTTTACGACGCGGACCTGAAAGGGCCCGCGGCCATCGTCATCGGCAGCGAGGGCGACGGCATGACCCGCCTTGTGCGGGAGAACTGTGATTTTCTGGTGAGCATTCCCATGCGCGGAAAACTCAATTCCCTGAACGCCTCCGCGGCGGCGGCGATCCTGCTTTACGAAGCCGTGCGCCAGCGGAGCAGATAAAAAACCATTACGCGGCCTTAGGAGAGGAACCCCATGACAGCTCGAGATCAAAAAACTGCATACGACGATGCCGCTCTGGCTGCCGCAAAAAAGCTGGTGGAGGACAACGACGTTCCCGCCGCCGAGGACGACTATTCGCTCGAGGAGATCCTGGCCGAGTACGGCAGCAGCCGCCGCCAGAGGCTTCTGGCCGATGTGGAGCAGCGCGCCGCCGCGGACGAAACCGCGGACGGAGCCGCTCCGGCCCCGCAGCCTTCCGCTCCGAAGGAAACGGCCGAGGGGGAATCCCCCACGCCGGAAAACGGGCCGGACGCGCCCCAGGAGGAGCCCTGCGCGCCAAAGGACGAAAAGGCGGCGGAGGCGGAATCCGCCGCAGCTGAGGAGGGGACCCCTCCGCCCCAGGAGCTTCCCAAGCCGCCGCGCCCCGTCTCCGTGGAGGAGCTGGTGGGCCAAACGGTGGGCGACACGCTGGAGGAGCGGGAGACCCTTCTGCCGGAAAAAAAGCGCCGCCGGGGGCTGTTTTCCCGGAAGCCCATGCCGGATACGGAGCAATTGTACGCTCCGCCGGAGGAGCCGGAGAAAAAGCCTCCGGAGCCGGAGGAGCCGGAGGTCATCGGACCGGAGGAGCCGCTGGACGAATCGGCGGCGGCCTGCCGCTCGGAACTGAAGCGCAGGGAAAAGCCGATGCCCGCCGCGCTGCTGGCAGGCCTGCTTTTAAGCGCGCTGACGGTGCTGGACGCCCGGGGACTCACTCCGTCGTTTTTGACCGGGGACGCGCAGGCCGGCATACTGCTGGCGGGGCTCGTGCTCATGTGCCTGCTCTGCCGGAGCGTGTTTGCCCGGGGATTCGGCGGCCTGCGCCGCCGGTGTTTTACCGGAGAACTGCTCTCCGCCCTGTCGGCGCTGGCGGCGGCTGCGGACTGCGCCACCTCGTTCGTGCTGACGGGAAGAAGCGAAAGCCTGCCGTTCGCGGCGGCGGCCTGCGTCTCTCTCCTGGTCGCCCAGTGGGGCGGCGCGCGGGAGAGCCGGGGCCTGTTCGACGCCTACCGCACGGCGGCTATGAGCTCTCCGCCCTATCTGGTGACGGATACGCCGGAGGGAGCCTGCAAGCAGGCGGGCCGCACAGAGGGGTTCGATACATTTATCCGGCGGCCCAACCTGTCCGCCGTCTGGCAGACGGTGCTGCTGCCGGTGATCCTGATGGGCACGGTGGTGTTCGCGGCGCTCGCCTCCGCAGGACAGGGCCGGCGGGAGGACTTCTTCCTCTGCTGGTCCGCGATCCTGGCGGCGGCCGCTTCTCCGGCGCTGTGCCTCTCCTGGGGGCTGTCCTGGTCCAATCTGGCGGGGCGGCTTCAAAAGGACGGCTGCGCCGTGGCCGGCTGGAACGGCGCGGAGGCCGTCAGCCGCAAAAAGACGATCATTCTGACGGATGCGGACCTGTTTCCGCCCGGCACCGTGCGCCTCAACGGCGTCAAGCTCTACGGCGAGGAGATGGCCCACGCCGTCTCCTACGCGGCGTCGCTGGTGCAGGCTTCCGGCAGCGGGCTGGGGCGGATCTTTTCCGATCTTCTGCGCAGCGAGGGCGGAAAGCTCTGCGAGCTGGACGACTTCAGCTTTTATGAGGAGGGCGGCTACTCCGCCGTGATCCACGGGGAGAACGTCATTCTGGGCACGATCTCGTTTATGCGGAAGATGGAGGTGCGCCTGCCCGGCAATCTGAATCTGCACACCGGCGTTTTTCTGGCGGTAGACCGGCAGCTGACGGCGGTGTTCGCCGTGAAATACAGCGCTGCGGAAAATGTGGACTGGGCCCTGCGGCTGCTGCGCCGGAATCATATCACGCCGGTCCTGGCGGCCCGGGACGCCAATGTGACCCCGGAGCTGCTGCGGCGGAAGTTCAATCGCAAGGTCAAGGTGGAGTATCCGCCTCTGGCGGCGCGCCTTGCCATGTCCGAGCAGGAGAGCGGCCGGGGCTGGCCCCGGGCCCTGCTGCTGCGGGAGGGGCTTCTGCCCTACGCGGAGACGGTGGTGGGGAGCCGCCGCCTGGTCCGGGCGGTGCGCCGGAGCACCGCGTTTGCCGTGTGCGGCAGCGCATCCGGCGCCCTGCTGACCTTTTATCTGTCGTTTTTGGGAAATTTCACGCTTTTGACGCCCGCGGCTCTGCTGGCGTTTTTACTGCTGTGGACGCTCCCGGTCCTGCTGTTCGCGGGCTGGACCGGACATTTCTGAAAGACGTTTTTCCAGGGGCCTGCTGCGGGAGAGAGCGGTCAGAACCTGTTCCCTACAAGCGCGCGTGCAAACTTGCTTTGCGGCGCGGCTTGCGGGGACGGGTCCCGGCGCGGCTGCTTCCCTTACAGCAGGCCCTTCACCGTCCTTTCAGCGCGGCGCGCCCTTCGAGCCTGCCAAATCTTCACTGCTTTTTTTGGACTTGCGGTCCGGGCGGTGGCTCGGACGTCATTTTTTCGGTCGATGAGCGGACGCAGAATGCACAGCGTCCGCTTCTTTTTTTGTGCATCCCGCCGACACAGTAAAAAATCCCTCAAGATTTTGTAGAAATTATATAAAAATATTTTGCATAGTTTTTGTTTAAATGTGAGATGCGTCAAAATTTTTGTTGTAATGAAAAGAGGTTTATTATATAATTTTAACGTGAAGCTGCTCTGGCGCATACCGGCGGTTTCCCTGCATTACCCGGGCGGCGGAATCGGGCGGGGCCTCTCCGCACGCCGGAACGAACGAAGGGAGTACATTCTTATGACTGCAAAGGACATTCGCAACATCTGCTTATTGGGCCACGGCGGGAACGGCAAGACCTCCCTGGTGGAGAGCATGCTGTACCTGACCGGCGGCATCGATCGTATGGGCAAGGTCACGGACGGCAACACTGTCTGCGACTGCGATCCGGAGGAGACTAAACGGAAGATCTCCATTTCCCTGAGTGTTGCTCCCATCGAGTTCAAGGGCTGCAAGATCAACGTGCTGGATACGCCGGGTTATTTTGATTTCAGCGGCGAGGTGCTTGAGGCGCTTCGCGTGGCGGACGCGGGCATCATCGTCTGCTCGGCCAAGGGCGGAATTTCCGTCGGGACCGAAAAGGCGTGGAAGTATTTGCAGGAGCGCAATATGCCCCGCGCGATCTATATTTCCAAGACCGACGAGGAGGGCGGCGATTTCAACGGCGCCTGGGAGTCCCTGCGGGACAAGTTCGGCCGCACGGTCTGCCCCATTATGATGCCCATGTGGGACGAGAACAAGCAGATCGGCGCGCTGCTGGACATCGTCTATAAGAAAGCCTATGAGCTCAAGCCCAACGGCCGCCGGGAAGAAATTCCCATCCCCGCCGACAAGATGGAGGTCGTGGAGAACTTCTATCAGCAGCTGTGCGAATCCGTGGCGGAGACCAGCGAAGAGAAGATGGAGAAGTTCTTCAACGGCGAGGCGTTTACGCAGGAGGAGGTCATCGAGGGACTGCATGCCGGCGTCCGCGACCTCTCTTTGTGCCCCGTGGTCTGCGGCAGCGCGTTTACCGGCATCGGCACCCAGACGCTGCTGGATTCCGTCGTCAAGCTCTTCCCCAATCCCGTGGAGATCCCCAACCGCAAGGGTGTGGACGAGGACGGCAATCCGGTGGAGATCGACCTTTCTGAGGACGGGACGCCCTATGCCTTCGTCTTTAAGACCAGCGCCGATCAGTACGGCCGGTATTCTTATTTTAAAGTGATCTCCGGCAAGGTGACGCCCGATATGACTGTGGTGGACGCCCGCACCGGCGAGACGATGAAGCTGGGCCACCTGTATACCATGCGCGGCAAGAAAGCGACCGAGGTCAAGGAGGTCTGCTGCGGCGACATCGCGGCGGCGGCCAAGATGGAGCGCATCAAAACCGGCGACTCCCTCTGCGCTCCCGGCTATGTGGTGAAGCTCACCGGCATCCCCTTCCCCGAACCCTGCTATTCCCTGGCAATCGCCCCCAAGACCAAGGGCCAGGACGACAAGCTGGCAGGCGGTCTCGCCAAACTCAGCGAGGAGGACTGCACCTTTACCTATATCAATAACGCCGAGACGCATCAGATGATTCTCTCCGGCACCGGCGACATCCATCTGGATGTGATTTGCTCCAAGCTCAGATCCCGGTTCGGCGTGGAGACGACGCTCTCGCCCGTGCGTGTTGCCTACCGCGAGAAGATCCGCAAGAAGGTCAAGGTGCAGGGCCGCCACAAAAAGCAGTCCGGCGGCCACGGCCAGTACGGCGACGTGTGGGTGGAGTTTGAGCCCCAGAGCGAGAGTGAGGAGATGATCTTCGCCGAGAACGTGTTTGGAGGCTCCGTGCCCAAGAACTTCTTCCCGGCGGTGGAAAAGGGCCTGCGGGAATCCTGTGTCCACGGCACGCTGGCGGGTTATCCCGTGGTGTATCTGAAGGCCACGCTGGTGGACGGCTCCTACCATCCGGTGGACTCCTCCGAAATGGCATTCAAGATCGCCGCGAACCTGGCATTTAAGGCCGGCCTGGAGCAGGCCAATCCCGTTTTGCTGGAGCCGATCGGGGAGCTGCACGTGACGGTGCCCGACAACTTCACCGGCGATGTGATGGGCGACCTCAACAAACGGCGCGGCCGTGTGATGGGCACCAACCCGGTGGAGGGCGGCGAGACCGAGGTCGTGGCCGAGGTCCCCATGGGCGAGATGGGCAGCTACGCCATCGACCTGCGCTCCATGACCCAGAGCCGCGGCGCGTTCACCCTGCACTTTATCCGCTATGAGGACTGCCCGCCCGCAGCGCAGGAAAAGGCCATCGCCGAGGCCAAGGCGCTGGCGGAGGAGCAGGAGTAAGCCCCTTTCCCCGGATACTATATAATATAATGCGGACGCGGGGAATCGGAAAACGCCGGTTCCCCGCGCCTGCTTTCCCCGCCGGAGAGGACGTGCGTTCGGGAGACGCACGCAGCGGTGCTGAAGGGGAGAAAGAAAAATAAAAAAAGTCATGTTTGTTGCAGAAGCAACTATCCAATATTAGAAGATTCGGTTATACTCAAGTCATCCCAAGCGGAACAGAAACAACTTACAGATCACTGATCTAAAATGAAATTTTTACAGGAGGTAACGATGATGAAAAAGTGGGTTTGCCCGGTCTGCGGCTACGTTTATGAAGGCGAGAATCCCCCTGAAAAGTGCCCCCAGTGCGGCGTTCCCGGTTCCAAGTTCACCCAGCAGGGCGGCGACGAGCTGACCTGGGCCGCCGAGCATGTGGTGGGCGTTGCGAAGACCGCTCCCGAGGAGATCAAGGAGGGCCTGCGCGCCAACTTCACCGGCGAGTGCAGCGAGGTCGGCATGTATCTGGCCATGTCCCGCGTCGCTTATCGCGAGGGCTATCCCGAGATCGGCGACTACTGGTATAAGGCCGGCATGGAGGAAGCCGAGCACGCCGCCAAGTTTGCGGAGCTGCTGGGCGAGGTCATCACCGACTCCACCGAGAAGAACCTGAAGATGCGCGTCGAGGCTGAGAACGGCGCCACGCTGGGCAAGTTCGAGCTGGCCAAGAAGGCCAAGGAGCTGAATCTGGACGCCATTCACGATACCGTCCACGAGATGGCCCGCGACGAAGCCCGCCACGGCAAGGCCTTCCAGGGCCTGCTGAAGAGATACTTCAACAAGTAAGGAGTACGGCCGATGAAGAAGTACGTCTGCGATATGTGCGGCTACATCTATGACGAAGCCGCCGGTGATCCCGAGCACGGCGTTGCCCCTGGCACCAAATGGGCGGATCTGCCCGCCGACTGGGTCTGCCCCCTGTGCGGCGCGGGCAGAGAGGATTTCTCCGAGAAGGAGTGAGCCCCGCCTTTTCCCGACGCACTGCCTGAAAGACAAAATAAAAGAGCTTGGCCGCGGAACTTCCGCGGCCAAGCTCTTTTTATTTTACGATTTGACAGGCGGTTTTGGGGAGCTCCGGGACTGAGCGGCAAAAAGCAAAACGGCTTTTTATCCGCGGCGTTCAGCCGCCCAGATACGCCTTTTTGATGGCGGGACTCTCCAGCAGCTCCCGGCCCGTGCCGCTCTGGACCACCTTGCCCGTCTCCAGCACGTAGCCACGGTCCGCAATGGACAGAGCTGCCTGCGCGTTCTGCTCCACCAGCAAAATGGTGGAACCGGCCTTGTGGAGATTCTGAATGATCTCAAAGATCTGCTCCACCAGAATGGGCGCGAGGCCCATGGAGGGCTCATCCAGCATCAAAAGACGCGGCCGGCTCATCAGCGCCCGCCCCATTGCCAGCATCTGCTGCTCGCCGCCGGACAGAGTCCCGGCCACCTGCCGCCGCCGTTCCTTCAGCCGCGGAAAGAGACCGTAGACCTTCTCCAAATCCTCCGCCACGCCCGCGCCGGGCTTGGTGTAGGCGCCCATCTCCAGGTTTTCCTGCACGGTCATCTGAAGAAAGACCCGGCGGCCCTCCGGCACCAGCGCCAGTCCCCGCTCCACGATTTTGTGGGGCGGCACCTTGGCGAGCGGCTCGCCGTGAAAGTCGATGGAGCCGGTCTTGCTGCGCAGCAGGCCCGCGATGGTGTTCAGCGTGGTGGACTTGCCCGCGCCATTGGCTCCGATCAGGGTCACGATCTCGTCCTCGCCCACTTCAAAGGAGACGCCCTTGATGGCATGGATGCTGCCGTAGTAGACGTTGATGTCCTCCACTTTCAGAATTGTCTCCATGCTCACGCCTCCTTTTTTTTGCCAAGATACGCCTCAATGACTGCAGGATTGGACTGAATGTCCTCCGGGCTGCCCTTGGCGATGATATGTCCGAAATTCAGCACCGCGATGCCCTCGCAGATGTTCATGACCAGATTCATGTCGTGCTCGATCAGAAGCACGGCGATCTGGAAGGTGTCGCGGATCTTGCGGATGTTCTCCATCAACTCCGCCGTCTCCGAGGGATTCATGCCCGCGGCGGGTTCGTCCAGCAGCAGCAGCGACGGGTTCGTGGCCAGCGCCCGGACGATCTCCAGCCGGCGCTGAGCGCCGTAAGGCAGGGAGCCGGCGCGCACGGAGGCCAGATCCTGCATATCAAAAATGGACAGCAGCTCCAGCGCCCGGTCGTGGGCGATTTTCTCCTCTTTCCAGTAGCCGGGGAGACGGAGAATTCCGCTCCACATACTGTAATGCATCTGGGAGTTCATGGCGACCTTGACGTTGTCCTCCACGGACAGGGCGTTGAACAGACGGATGTTCTGGAATGTCCGGGCGATGCCGGCCCGGTTGACCTGAATGGTATTCATGCCCTGCGTGTCGCGGCCGTCCAGCAAAATGGTGCCGCGGGTGGGCTGATACACCTTCGTCAGCAGGTTGAACACCGTCGTCTTTCCTGCGCCGTTGGGGCCGATCAGGCCCGCAATCTCGGTGCGGCCGATGGTGAGGTTGAAATCCTCCACCGCGTGGAGGCCGCCGAAGCTGATGCCCAGACCGATGCACTCCAGAATGGGAGACTTGTCGATGTCGCGGTCGGGGATCATGCTGCCGGAGGGAATCGGGATCAATTTAGAGAACATTTCCGGCTTCCTCCTCTTTTTCCTGGCGCTTCATCCCCGGACGATGTCCGGCAAAGAACGTTTTGACCTGGGGATTGTTGGTGATGAGCATCACCAGAATGAGGACGATGGCGTAGACCAGCATCCGGTAATCGCTGAACTGGCGCAGCAGCTCAGGCAGGACGGTCAGGGCCGCGGCGGCAATAATGGAGCCGCGGATGTTGCCGATGCCGCCCAGAACCACGAACACCAGAATCAGGATGGAGGCGTTGAAGTCAAATTTTTTGGCGAGGATACTGGAGAAGTTCATGGCGTACAGTCCGCCGGCCATTCCGGCCAGCACCGCCGAGGTGACGAAGGCCATGATCTTGTAGCGCACGGGGGAGATGCCGATGGACTCCGCCGCGATGCGGTTGTCCCGCAGGGACATGATGGCGCGGCCCGCCCGGCTGTTGATGAGGTTCAGCACCACCACCAGCGTCAAAAGCACCAGAATGAATCCGGCGGTCAGGGAGGAGAGCTTGGGAATTCCCACGGCGCCCATGGGGCCCTGCATGATCTTGACGCCGTCGGCGTCCATGCCCAGCGAGGCGGCGTCCTTCATGCTGAGGTGGAGGCCGCTGCCGTCCCGGCCCACATAGAGGCAGTTCACGATGTTTTTGATGATCTCGCCGAAGGCCAGCGTCACGATAGCCAGATAGTCACCTTTCAGGCGCAGCACCGGCACCACCACGATCAGGCTGGCAAGACCTGCGAAGAGCCCGCCTACGGCCATGGATACGGCCAGCCGCAGCCAGCCGCTGGAGATGGTTCCCTGCAGCGAAACCGCGGCGATGACGCTGGTGAACGCGCCCACGCTCATAAAGCCAGCGTGGCCCAGGGAGAGTTCGCCCATGATGCCGACGGTCAGGTTCAGGGAGATCGCCATGACGATGTAGGCGCAGATGGGCACAAGCTGCCCGGAGAGGGAGCTGGTGAGCGCGCCGCCGGACTGCAAAAGCCGCAGCACTGTGAAAGCGACGATCACCAGACCGTAGGTGATAAAATTGGAGCGGGTGGTCTTGCCCGCCTGGGAGAGCCGTTTTTTCATCGTTTCCACCTCAGACTTTCTCGCGGATCTCGTGGCCCAGCAAGCCGGTCGGCTTGACCAGCAGCACCACGATCAAAACCGCGAACACGATGGCGTCGGACAGCTGGGTGGAGATATACGCCTTGCCGAAAATCTCGATCACGCCCAGCAGCAGTCCGCCGATCATGGCGCCGGGGATGGAGCCGATGCCGCCGAACACGGCGGCAGTGAACGCCTTGATGCCGGGCATGGCGCCGGTGGTGGGCATCAGCGTGGGATAGGCGGAGCACAGCAGCACGCCCGCCACGGCGGCCAGCCCCGAACCGATGGCAAAAGTCATGGAGATGGTGGCGTTGACGTTAATGCCCATCAGCTGGGCGGCGCCCTTGTCCTCCGACACGGCCCGCATGGCCTTGCCCATCTTGGTTCTGCTGGTGAACGCCATCAGCCCGACCATGATGACCACGCACGCCGCCACCGTCACAATGGAGGCGCCGGTGATGGTCAGATCCCCGTCAAAGAGATTTTGGGTGGGGACGCTGACCATGGAGGGAAACACCTTCGGGTCGGAGCCCCAGATGAGAAGAGCCGCGTTTTCCAGCAGATAGCTCACGCCGATGGCGGTAATCAAGACTGCCAGGGACGGGGCCTGCCGCAGGGGCTTGTAGGCCAGCCCCTCCACAACGACGCCCAGAAGCGTGCAGACCGCGATGGCCAGCACGATGGCCGGGAAAACGCCCCAGTGGAGATAGGTCATGGAGCAAAACGCCATATAACCGCCCACCATGATGACGTCGCCGTGGGCGAAGTTCAGCATCTTGGCGATGCCGTAAACCATGGTGTAGCCAAGGGCAATGATCGCGTACACACTGCCAAGACTGATGCCGTTAATCAGGTTGGATAAAATGGACATGAATGAGACACCTGCATTTCCTTTCAGCATTTGGGAGGCGATCGCGGTCAGAACAGGGAGGAGTGAACCGGCTCGGCAGACGATTCCATCCTCCTTGTTCTGACAGGGGCAAAGAGGGCTGCCGGAACGCTCCGGCAACCCTCCCGCCCGCGTACAAGAGGAGGAGTAAAGAAGAAGTGAAGCGGGATGGATCAGTCCATGTTGCTGTATGCGCCGCTCTGGACCTTGACCACCTTGGGCGCCTTGGAGACTTCGCCGCTGGTGCTCCAGGTCATGCCCGCGCCGGTCAGGCCGTCCACGCTGAAGGCGGAGTCGGTGAAGGCGGCGATCATCTTGTCGCAGATGTCGCTGTGGTCCATGTCGGCGGTGATGCCGGCCTTCTGGCAGGCGTCATAGATGGCGTAGATGGCGTCATAGCCGTCGGCCGCGAACTGGTTGGGCGTCTCGCTGTAAGCGGTCTGATAAGCCTTGACGAACGCCGCGGTCTGCTCGTCCGTGGAGCTGGCGTTGAACGGGGTCATGAGCATCAGACCCTCGGCAAGAGAGGTGTCGAAGCCTTCCAGAGTCAGGATGCCGTCCATGCCGTCGCCGCCGAAGAACATGGGCGCGTAGCCCATGGACTTGGCCTGCGCCAGGACCAGGGAAGCGGGCGTGTAATAGATGGGCATGAACACCAGCTCCGCGCCGTTGGACTTGGCGTCGTTGAGCTGCACGGAGAAGTCGGTGTTGGAGTCGTCGGGGAAGGTGGTGTTGGAAACCACGCTCAGGCCCTTGGCGGCCGCTTCGGAGGCAAACGCGGTGGCAATGCCGGTGGAGTATGCGTCGCCGTTGTTATAGAGGACGGCGACCTTCTTGGCGAGGCCCTTTTCCGCCACATAGTCGGCGGCCGTCTTGCCCTGGTTGGGATCGGTGAAGCAGACCTGGAACACGTTGTCATGGCCGGAGGTCACGTCCGGAGAGGAGGCGGAGGGAGTGATCTGGAAGTAGCGGTCGGAGTTGGATTCTGCCGCGACAGCCACGCAGGAGCCGGTGGTGGTGCAGCCGTAAAGGACCTGCATACCCCAGTCCTTGAGCTTGTTGTATGCGTTGACGCCTTTCTCGGAGTCCGCCTCGTCGTCCTGGAAGTTCAGCTCAAACTGTAATCCTCCCTTGGCGTTGATCTCGCTGACGGCGATTTCGGCGCCGTTTTTGGTGGCGATGCCGTAGGTGGCGGCGGAGCCGGTCAGGGGGCCGATGCCGCCGATCTTGATGGCGGAGGCGCTGGAGGAAGCACCGGCAGAGCCGGCGGCCGCGGAAGCCGCGGCGGTTTTGGAGGAGCTGCTTCCGCAGCCGCTGAGACAGGCGACCATCAGCGCGCCTGCCACGACAAGACTAAAAACGTTTCTTTTCATACGAATTCTCCTTTTTTGTGTGTCAATGTTGTGTTTTGGGAGCGGCTTCCGGCCGCGCCCGGCACGCGCCGATGGCCGGCGGCGTGTGCCAAGGTTCGGAGCTCACCTTGCGCGCAAACAAAAAATTATACAAAAAAGCGGCCCCGCCACATTGGGCGGAGCCGCTTTGCTGTATCGCAAAACTTATGCGGTCCTTCGCACCTGTGGCATATTCAGTTGGCTGATAATCAGGGAGGATGCCAGCAGAACTACTACTACCAGCAGAACTACTGCTACCAGCAGAATAACGGACAGCAGAGCAAGACCCAGTACGGATACCAGGCTCGCAAGGGCAATAATAATGGACGCCATAAAAATGGCGCCCAGAATGACAGTCATGGAATTTTCGCAGGCATGGGAAGCGCAGGAGGAAGCGGCCTCTGCACAGGCGGCAGACGCAGCACAACGCGTCTCGTACGCGGAATTCATAGCAAAACGGCTCATGTTGCGATCCCCTTTCCTGTTCGGCGGCTGCGGGATATTTTAGCTCCCCGCCTGAAGTTGTTCTTATTGTAAAAGCCGGGAGGCGGAAAGTCAACTGTGGATTCGACCGGATTTTTCACGAAGAATCGCCCGTAAAAATCAATCCGTTTGTCAGGGATGCACAAATGCGGCGGCACTAAATAAATTATAGTATCGCTTTAAAGCTCTGCTGCACGGCCACGGAAAAATGTCTCGCGGCAGGGCGGCGGAGAGGGCGGACAGGCGGCGGTATGCGGCCCCGCTTGGAAGTCTCAACCGGGATGCCCGCGAGGCGGGGCGCTCCCGGGTGCCGGGCTCCGCGGCCTATCCGGCGTGATGGGCCGCGGGGGGGGGCGCGGCGCGGCGCCGGGCGCCCCCCCCGGCGCCACGTTGCTATAAGAAGAGGCGGGCGCCGCCCCCG
>Ga0183101_1000673_pt1 | contig 43680 bp, 33 predicted proteins | sample Biomet3_FD_127790 | JGI IMG/M metagenome (GOLD analysis project Ga0183101, IMG submission 127790) | Microbial communities from bioreactor (seeded with sewage sludge) at LBNL, California, USA - Biofuel metagenome 3 | ecosystem: Engineered > Bioreactor > Anaerobic > Unclassified ... | reverse complement strand
CTACTTGTAAAAAACAACAGTACATTATATACTATCTTTTATAAAATATTTTATAACATTAATTTCAAATTATAGCATAAATATCAAACATATTAGTTGAAGTTGAAGTTGAATTTGTAAAATATAAAATTTAAGAGGTGAATATTAATGAATTTAATTAAAGTAGATAAATCATTATGTACAAAATGTGGAGCTTGTACAAAAGTTTGTCCAACTACAGCTTTGTGTATGAAAGAAGATGGTCCTGAATACAATAATTTGAATTCTTGTATTGCTTGTGGACAATGTGCTGCTGTATGTCCTTGTGGTGCACTTGATAATGTTAAAACACCACTATGTAATCAAATAGAAACAAAAGATTTTAAAGGTTTGGATTCAAAAACTGCTGAATATTTTCTTAGATCCCGCAGATCAATAAGATGTTACAAAAATACTCCTGTACCTTATGAAGAATTATTAAAGTTAGTTAATATTGCACATTTCGCTCCTACTGCTAGTAATTCTCAAGGAGTATCCTATATTATTGTAAGAGACAAAAAAATATTAGAAAAGTCTACTGAAATAATAGTAAAGTGGATGGAGGATAATGTTGAATTGCACTGGAGTTTTTCAAGACATATAAATAATTATAGAAAAAATGGCATGGATTCAATTTTACGTGATGCTCACCACATTATATTAGCAACTGCTCCAAAGGATTTTAGAAACGGAAGAGAAAATACCATTTCTGCATTATCCTATGTTGAATTATTTGCACCTACATTAGGCTTAGGTTCCTGTTGGGCTGGATTATTTGAAATATGTGCATTTTCAAATTACGGTCCATTATTAGATTTGTTTAATACTCCTAAAGACAAAATAATAACCGGAGCACTTATGGTTGGATATCCTAAATATAAATATAAAAGATTGGTAGATCGTAATCCATTAGATGTTATATGTATAGGGTAATTTTCAAGTAAAAAATCTGCTTCATAAGAAAAGCATCATCCCCAAGCCAACTCTTAAAGCAATTAGATGCTAAATCCTCATATACTGTATTCCCCTTATCTCTTAACTTTAGCAATGTACTTACTAATTTTTTCAAATCACGTGGATGCAGTCCTATTGGCCATGTAGTTTTATTATTTTCTCTAAGATTTCCAAAGCAATACTATAAGTTCTCTAAGCTTACTATTCATTTTATACCTCCAACTTTGAATATGCCTTAAGTTCTAATGTAATAAAAATAATAGTCACTATAACTGATAATAATTCTGCGCATAGTCCTGCATACAGAACTCCTAAAACTCCCAAAAACTTAGGCAAAATTATCATAAGCGGAACTATAAATAAAGTTTGCTTACATAATGTAAGTATCATTGCTTTTACAGGTTTGCCTATAGCCTGAAAGAAAACACAGGTTGTAAGTTCAAAACCAATGAATAAAATGATAGAGAATTTTTTGCTGTCCATAATATCTTTCATCCATTGAGAATTTTCTTTATTTAGCAGCTTTTCTACAAAAGACCTGCCTATCATTCGGGTAAAATAAAAGCCTATAATAGCACCAATCTATGTCAATAAATGTGGTTTTCACATTGTTGAATTTTATAACCCACTCCACCGAAATCCAAATATGCCAGAGACTGTAGGCGGAATGGCAGCTGAGGAAGGAGATTATTTCTTTAGATTTGAAAAAAACAAGAACTAAATTGAATAAATCTCTCATAAGGTAGATAATTAACCCTAAAAGTATATATTCAGCTGCGTTTTTTAATATTTGTTTATTTATTTCCAAAGAAATTCCTCCTCTTTAGCAGATAATTTAATATTGAATGAATTAAATTTATTTTAATAAAAATATCTTAAGATTAAACTATGATAAATCTTAAGATATCTTAAAAATGTGCTGTAGCACTATAAAGCTTTTGCAGTAATACTTCTAGCAAATTGACTATTATATATATCACTATATAAACCATTCTTAGCCAATAATTCATCATGGCTTCCTTGTTCAACAATATTACCTTTGTCCATAACCAATATTTTATCTGCATTTTTAATAGTAGATAATCTGTGTGCTATTATGAAACTTGTTCTTCCCCTCATTAGGTTATCCATAGCATTTTGTATTTCTAATTCTGTACGAGTATCTACACTTGAAGTTGCTTCATCAAGTATTAAAATACAAGGATTCGCTAAAATAGCACGGGCAATGCATAAAAGCTGTTTTTGTCCTTGAGAAATTGAAGAATTTTCATCATTTATAACTGTATCATAACCATGAGGAAGGGTTCTTATGAAATAATCAGCTCTGGCAAGTTTGGCAGCTTGGTGAGCTTCTGAAGTAGTAGAAGCTTCTCTGCTGTAGGAAATATTATCTTTAATACTTCCATCAAAAAGCCAGGAATCCTGTAACACCATTCCAAATAAAGAACGTAATTGACCTCTCTTGAGTTTAGTTATATCAATGCCATCAATTTTAATTTTTCCACCATTCAATTCATAAAAGCGCATAAGTAAATTTATTAATGTAGTTTTTCCCGCACCGGTTGGTCCAACTATAGCAACCTTTTGACCTGCTTTTACCTCTAAATCTATGCCAGTGATTATAAGTTCTTTTCCATATCCAAATTTTACACTTTCGAAGCTTATATTACCTTTTGGATTTGATATAGTTTTATAACTTGCAGCATCTTGTGCTTCCTCTTCTTCATCCAAAATCTCAAATACACGTTCCAGGGAAGCAATAGCTGCCTGCAGTGAATTTAAAATATATGCTGCTTCAGTTAGTGGCTCTGAGGCTTGATCTACATATTGGAAAAAGGCTTGTATTAGACCTATTGATAATCTACCTTGAATAACGAAGATGGCACCAAGTGCTGCTACTAATACGTATCCTATTTGATTCATTAAACGAATTAAAGGATTTATAGCAAAGGTAATAAATTGAGCTTTTTTTTCATCAGAATATAATTTACTATTTGATGCTTCAACAGTTTTTATGGCTTCTTCTTCCATGTTAAAGGTTTTTATTATCATTTGGCCAGTAAAATATTCTTCTATTTGTCCATTAAATCTTCCTAAGGATTCTTGTCTGTTTGTAAAATATTTAATGCTCTTTTTTCCAATTATAGAGGTAGCTGCAACCCCTAATATAATAGTTAAAAAGGCTATCAATGTTAATATCCAATTTATTGAAAACATCAGGATGACAGAACCTATAATTGTAAGTACGGCTGTAATAAATTGCATCATTCCTGATTGTAAAGTGTCTGATACTTTTTCCAGATCATTTGATATTTTACTTAAAATTTCACCTTTTTTATGAGTATCATAATACTTTAAAGGAATTCTTGAGAGTTTTTCACTTATGTCTTTCCTTATGTTTAATACCAGAGTTTGAGCTACAGCGGCCATTACATGCTGCTGTATAAAGTTTGATAAGGAAGATAGTAAATATATAGCTATAAGCAGCAATGAAAGCTCTTTTATAACATCAAATTTTATATTGAAAACACCAGAAAGTGATACATTTTTTATTCCTTCATAGATAACATTAATGGCTTTACTAAAGATCAAAGGGGCAGTCATTGTAAATACTAAACTAACAACAGCGAAGAATAGTACAATGATTATTTTCTGCTTTTGATTAAAAAGCAACTTTATCAATCTCTTTAAAGTTTTTTTTGCGTCCTTGGCTTTTTCTACTGACATTTCAGTATCAAAAGACACTGCCTCTGTTGACTTTTCTTCATTTAGCATGCCAGTTCCTCCTCACTTAATTGTGACTTAGCTATTTTTATATAAATAGGACAATTTTTAAGCAATTCACTGTGGGTTCCTATTCCAACTATTTTACCTTCCTCTAAAACTATAATCTGATCTGCTTCCATTATTGTACTTATCCTTTGAGCAATAGTTATGACAATTGAATCTTTTACTATTGACTTTAGAGCTTCTCTTAACTTTGCATCTGTTTTATAGTCTAAGGCAGAAAAACTGTCATCAAATACATATATATCGCTTTTCTTAACTAAGGTTCTTGCTATACATATTCGCTGTCTTTGTCCGCCTGAAAAGTTGCTGCCTCCTTGTGCTACAAAGGAATCATAATTATGGTTTAATTCTGAGATAAAGTTATCTGATTGAGCTATTTTAGCTGCACTTTTAATTTCCTTCGCAGTTGCATCCTTTTTACCATGCCTTATATTATCAGCTATGGTTCCACTAAAGAGAAATGCTTTTTGAGGTGAAAAACTTATCATATCCCTCAAATTCTTTTGAGAAAAGTCTCTTATATTAATACCATTAATTAAGATTTCTCCACCCTGTATTTCATGTAATCTTGGTATTAATTTACCAATGGTGCTTTTTCCTGAACCAGTAGCTCCTATAATTGCAGTAGTTTTACCACTTTGGCACATAAAGCTAATATTATTTAAAACAGGTTTTTCAGCATCCCTATAGGAAAAGGTGACGTTTCTAAATTCCAAAGTTTTTCTACCCTTTGGAATAGACTCGGTTGTTTTTTCATCTACTATTTCAGGCTCATATTCTAATACTTCTAATATACGTTTTGAGCACACACTGGCACGTGGAACATTAAGCAGTACAATTACAGCCATTACTAAATAAACAAATATTATTATTGAATATTCAATAACAGCCATAATATCACCAAGCAGCATCTTTCCATTACTTATTCTGATTGATCCAAACCATAAAATAGCTACGGCACAAAGATTCATTATAACCATTATTCCTGGCATAGCTACAGCTAATATTTTATTCATTTTGATATTAACATCAGCATAACTTGTGAAGGTTTCATTTAACAATCTATTTTCATGTTTATCACGATTAAAAGCACGGATAACTCTTATTCCACTTATATACTGGAGAATTTGGGAGTTTATTTTATCCAGCTTTGTTTGTATACTAAGTGATAGATTCATAATTTTTTTGCTTATAATTACATTAAATATTATAAAGACAGCTCCTGTTACACATATTATAAGTGCCATATAGATGTCTTTAGACAAGGCAAGGAGCATTCCTATTAAGGTTATAAATGGCACTGGAACAATCATTTCAAAAAACATATTTACTGTATTTTCAATTTGATTCACATCACTTGTACATCTTGTAATTAAGGAAGAAGTAGAAAAAGCCTTAAAATCATGTATGGATAATTTTTGCACATGTGAAAAGAGTTTATTTCTAATATCCCTTGAAAGTGTAGAGGACAAGTTTGCAGAAAAGTACGTAGAAAGTATTGCTAGTACTCCAGTAAATATAGCAACAGCTATCATCACTCCACCAGTTTTTAATACATAAGATATATCACCTTTTATTACTCCAGTATTTATTATGCGTGCAGTCAGTGTTGGAAGATATAATATACCTACAGTTTTTAAGAGTATAATTATAAATAGCGAAGTCAAAAGTATTTTATTAACTTTAAAATGTTTAAATAACTTTAACATAAAATTCTCCCTTTACTTATGATTTTTATTTACAGACCTTATCATAAACTGTCCAGTAACTTGACAGTCAATACTTTTCGCAATAGAATATTTTAAAAGGAAAAATATTATTAAACATTTTGTAAATATAGAGGTGTAGTTTGTGAAGGAGTTTATAAGTTCTAAGAAATATTTATCTATAGGTGATTTTTCAAAATTGTCCAGCATAGCTAGAAAAAATTTAATATATTATGATGATATAGGAATATTAAAGCCTGTATTTGTGAAAGAAAATGGCTATAGGTATTACTCTTACAATCAATTAGATGAAGTAACTATAATTATGGCTTTAAAAGACTTAGGTATTCCATTAAAGGAAATAAAAAATTACATGGAGAATGTATCTCCAGATAATTTTATTGATTTAATTAGTATTCAAAAGCAGAAAATATTAGAAGAACTTAATAGATTAAATCAAATGAATTATATTATAGAACAACGAACTAATAATATTCCTGTAATATCTAGTATTGATTGTAACAAGATACTTTTAGAAAATTGCAATGAGGAGACATTGTTTTTAGGTAAAGAGATAAAATTTGATATTAATAGTTTTGATGAGGATTTTGTTGATTTTCTTAATTATTCAAAGAATAAAAAGTTGGTATATGGTTATCCCTTAGGTGTTTATATTAATTATGAAGAGGCAATTAGTGATAACATCAAAAACTATAGATACTTTTACAAGGTTTCTTCTGATATGGATTATGCAGAAAAGACTATAAAACCTGCAGGTCTTTATATTATAGCCTATGACAATAGCTACTTGGCTGAAGATACAGAAATTTTTAATAAAATAAATAAGTTTATAGAGGATAACCATCTTAATGCTTGTGGAAATGTTTATGTAGAAAATATATCAGATGAAATAATTACTAAAAATCCAAATAAGTATTTTTCAAGAGTTTCTATACAGGTAGAGAAAGTAGATTAATCAAGCAATATAGTTATAACTATTCAATTATTTTGATATAATATAAAATCTAGTTGTTACAAAACATTCTTTAAATGTGCATTAAGTGCTTGTCGCATTAAGGGATTTACCTACAATTTTCATAAATGTATTTATACATCTTTCTATAAGTATCTATCATATTATTATAACTTCCATAATGAACAGCAGTAACAGCTTTAAACCCTCCAAATTTTCTAACTACCCCCTCTACTTCTCTTTCTTCAGATATAGCTATACAAACTTCAATATCATACTCCTTCTTTTCTTTTTCTTCAAAATCGATACAGATGTCATTTCATCATAATCTGCCATGTCACCTTTTCTAATAACAGACCTATATATTAGGTGAAGGGAGTTGATAAATATGGCTGCTAAAGCAACAAAATTAAGTAGTACATTGGTTCTTAAATACATCGATGGGGTGGATGCAAAGGGGAATGATGTAATTAAAACTCAGAGATTTGCAAAATTGAAAACTACAGCTATGGAACAGGACATATTAGACGTGGCACTGGAGATGGAAAAACTCTTAGGTAAGACTTTAAATGAAGTTGTAAGAGAAGACCAAAGCGGAATAACCGCGGTGTAGTTATTAGTTAAGAATTAAGAGTGAATAGTTAAGAGTGGAGAAAAGATTTACACCTTTGACTTAGAAACAAATCAATCCCAACTCTTAACTCATAACTCATAACTATTCACTCTAAACTAAAAAAGGGGGTATGTATATGAGTAAAACATTAGTAATGAACTTTTTAAATGAGGGTGGAAAAAAGGTTGCTATAAGGGTTAGCAATGCAAAGGATAGTGTTACTGAAGTGGAGGTAAAGGCTGCTATGGATGTTATAATTGTTAAAAACCTTTTTACATCTACTGGTGGAGATTTAAAAGTAAAGGATTCAGCACAACTTGTAGATACAAATTCTACTGAATTTGCAGTTAAGTAATCATTGGAGCAGCTAAAGTTAAATTTGGCTGCTCCAATTAATTAAGGCATCTTCAAAAAAATAACTAGTCAGTATGCTAGTCTATTTTCTTTCAGATGCCTAAAGGGGGCTTAATTATGAACGCAGATATTTTAACTACCATAGGTAATTTAGGATTTCCAATTGGAATCTCTGTATATCTATTGGTTAGATTTGAAGGTAAGTTTGAAGCACTGACTTTAAGTATAAATGATCTTTCCACAACTATAAAACATTTATTAGCCACAAATGATATAAAATAAGTTTACAAAATAAGACAGGATTTCTTTTAAGAGATTCTGTCTTATTTTTGTGTTTCTAAGGTAAACAACAAGGTTTTAGTCATATATAAGCTTATTAATATCAGATAATTACTGCATCGGAATGGCATTGTAAGTATTTGTATTAAAATGATGATAAATAATTTATAAAAAATGGGAACAAATTTAGGTAAAATGGGTTCTGTATTATGTAGAAAAAATTTACAAAAGCTACCTATAGATACAAAATTGTATAAATAAAATGAAATTTAAAGCAACAAGGAGGAAACACTATGAACTGTGAAAAAAATGGTATAAAAGCTCTAATTGAAAAAGCGATTAGAATGGAAATTCAAGCATTAAAAGAATTAAATAATATGTTCTATGATTACGCACTAGGAACATACCGGATAACAATAGGGAATACTTATGGTAATCAGTATTTTGATGATTATATAGGTAAAGTTACAGACGGTGTTTTAAAGTCAATTAAAAATTTCAGAGGATCTTCCAGAGAAGCCTTTTGTGTCTATGTAAATAAATGTATAACTAACATTGCTAAAAAATTTCGTAGAGATCATATAAATCATAGATATAAATTTATATCATTAAACCATACGTTTGGGGTGGTAAACGTTTCTACTCATTTTTTACGAAATGGAAATGCTGAAGATTTTGTAGTTTATAAAATGATTAAAAATGAAATTATATTCGAACATATGCTTCCAGCGCTTAGTGCTGCAGAAAAAGATGCAATTTTAAGAAAAATGGATGATGTTGAAACTGTACAAGAGTACGCCAAAAGGGTTGCTTGTTCAGAGAATACTATAAGAGCACGTGAAAGTAAAGCAATGAAGAAAATGAAAGAGAAAGCGGTTGCTAAAGGATTGAAGGATTTATATCACTTGTAACATGAAGTGCAAACTTGAATTAGATGGGGTTTCGTCTACGACCCGGGGCATTTACCCCCCACCTGATTCTTAATCATCGGATAAAGGGAGGGGAATGTTATATATAGGATTGATGTAGAAGATTTAATTAGAAGAGGACAAAATGGAGATAAAGAAGCTTTAGAGGAAATAATAAAAATGTACAAACCCTGCATAATAAAAAAAGCTAGACAAATTTATATAAATGGATATGAGCTAGAAGATCTAATACAGATAGGTGCTCTTGCCCTTATCAAGGCGGCGAAAAAATATCAGCTTGGAAGAAAAGTTGCTTTTACTACCTATGCTGTCACTGTAATTAGAAATTCTTTTAATGAAGAGTTAAGAAAGGTTCTAAGTAAAAAGTTAGATGAGAATTTTAAATGTAGTCTAAACAGTTTAAACAAAGATGGAATAGAATTTATAGAAGTGTTGGTATCAGATGAAAATGTAGAGGCAGATGCAATTTCTAGAGAACAAATATCTGTTCTTGCAAAAGCCTTAGAAAAGCTATCTGAAGATGAAAGAGAAATTATTCAATGGTTTTATTTTGAAAACAAGCCTTTAAAGGAGTATGCCAAGGCAAAAGGTATAGCTTTAAACACAGCTGCCAAGAGGAAACAGAGAGCTATAGAAAAACTTAAAAATTACTTTTTTAGTTATAAGATATCTTGAAAAAAATAACTAATCAGTATGCTAGTATATTTTATCCGATGACTAATTAAGAAAATTGGAGGAGTTAGCAGTGAATAGTGTAATAGAGAAAGATGACAATGTAATGATTTTTCAACCTAAACTTGCACAGCTTTTAGGTCTTAATGAGACAATTATAATTAATCAAATACATTATTGGGTAAAGAAAAGTAAAAACATAATTGAAGGTAGGTATTGGGTTTATAATACCTACGAAAGCTGGCAAAAGCAGATTTGCTTTTTATCTGAAAGTACAATAAAAAAGACAATAAAAAAACTTGAAGGTATGGGAATAATTAAATCAGGTAATTTTAATAAATCTAAAATAGATAAAACAAAATGGTACACCATAGATTATGAAGTACTGCAATCTTTCTATGAAGAAGCTGAAGAGACTTCAGGGGGTAAAATTAGTCCGACGAGGGATACAGATAGCCAGAGGACGGACAAAAATGAACCATCCAGTGGATTAGAACTAACTGTGGAGGAGGTTAGTTCTAACCAAGCAATACCAGAGACTACTACAGAGACTACTACAAAGGATAATAATAAAGATAATAAGGAGCAACGCTCGGATAAGAATCCAACAGGAGGTTTTAGGGCAGTAATAGATTTTTATAGTGAAAACGTACGATTGCCAGGCTCCTATGAACTAGAAAAAATAAAATATCTTTACGAAGAGTTTAAAGATTCAGACCTTATAATATTTGCTATGAAACAGTCTGTGGAGAGCAATGTAAGAAACCTAAGGTATGTTGAAAAAGTTTTATATAGCTGGCTGGATAAGGGTATAAAAACTAGAACTGCTGCTGAAGCCTTTGTTGAAAATTATAAAAAATATAAGGGAGATGTTGAAAATGAAAGATTTGCAAGAATCTATGGGGAGAATAAATGCTATAATTCAAAGCCTCCGTCAAAAGACAGCTCAAAATGGTCAGGCTATAGACCTCCAAAGCCAAAAGGATCAACAGATATCAATGCTGAAGGACTCATCTAAATGTCCAATCTGTGAAGGCAAAGGAGTTATAATAAATAGTAGTTCAAAGTATCAAGATACTGTAGTTTTTTGTAAATGTAGAGAAATTGACAAAACACGTATCCTTTGGAAGAATTCAGGCATAGAAACAGAAAAAAATAGGCTGACCTTTAGCAGATACAAGCCTTATAATAAAGTCACTGAAGAAGCTAAAGAAGCGGCTATAAGTTATTTCAAGAAATTTAAGGATTTAAGATCCACTAGAAAAAACAGCATAGCTTTTTTGGGACAAGTTGGTAGTGGTAAATCGCATCTTTCCGTCTCTATAGGCCTAAATCTTTTAGCTAAAGGAATACATGTGCTTTATATGTCCTATAGAGATGAGATTTTAAAGCTAAAGCAAAATATTCTAGACGAAGAGTTCTATGCCAGCTGTTTAAGAAGGTACAGGCTTGCTGAGGTGCTTATTATTGATGATTTGTTTAAGGGAAAAATCAATGATTCTGATATTAATATTATGTTTGAGATAGTGAACTATAGGTACATGAATAATCTTCCTATTATTGTTTCATCGGAGTTCACAGCGGAGAGACTTTTGTATTTTGATGAGGGTATAGGAAGTAGGATTATTGAGATGTGCAAGGATTATGTGGTGGAAATTCAGGGTAAGGAGAATAATTATAGAGTTAATGGCTAGGAGTAAGCTCACTTTGTTCGCTATCACTCCCGGCAGGCTGTGGGTAAACTAATTTCATTCTAATAGGAGGATAAAATGAAGACGTTAATTTTTTTTGCTGTTTTTGCATGAAAATACTCTTTTAAATTTTCAACTAGATGGGAGGGGCGTGAATATTGAATATATATTTCTTGCTTCTTAAATTCAGCTCTATGCTGGTTAATAAAAAAATACATATAATCTAAAATATCTTCATAGGCTTTTGAATTTGTATCAATACCGTCTTTCGTAGACCATATTGGTAACTTTTTAATATTATCTCCTTCAATCAATACCTCACCAATGAACTTTTCATAGCTACAGCCTGGTTTTATAATTTTTCTTCTCCACAGAGTTTTTTCACTTTTATCACGCTGAAGAATTACGTTATGGTAATTCATAGTTAGTTCTTAAATTAACTCAAAATTCAATATTTATTAAAGATATGTTTTGGGTATATAATGTAATTAACAAGGAACTCGTTAATTATGCTTAGAGTTTGCTCCTTTCTTCTTTGTTGGAAATTGTGACGTGAAAAATCTTAATTTACCCTAAAAGTTTGGGGGAGCAAGTTATTTATATAAAAATGTTGAAAATAAAAGGGTTACGTCAGAAATTACATTAAAATTTTTGACAATACCATCTTTAGGAGAGGTATAGAAATGAAAAATCGAATTAGAGAACTAGAAGAGCAAATTGCCGAACTTAAATCTAGATTGCCGGCCCATTCACTACAACCAAGGATGTTTCAGGAACTAGAAGATTTAGAAACTGAGTTAGATAATTTAAAAGCAAAAGTCAATATTAAGCTAAGGTAAGCCTTCGAACACACCTCCTAATTTTAACTCCAAATTGCCTTATAATATACACTTATGTTAAACTTGTCTAGAAGAGAGGTGTTATAATGAAAAAACTAATAAAAGTTGTTGGAGCTGTTGTTGAAAATGACAATAATGAAATATTATGTGCTCTTCGTTCTCCAAAGATGTCTCTACCAAATATGTGGGAATTCCCAGGTGGAAAAGTTGAGAAGGGTGAAAATTTGAACCAAGCTATAGAAAGAGAGATACGTGAAGAGTTAGGCTGCTCTGTGGTGGCTTCTGATGTATTTAATGACAATACTCATGACTATGACACTTTTATAGTAAATTTAATTACTGTAAAGTGCAGATTAGTATCAGGCACTCCTACAGCCAATGAACATTCAAAGCTGATATGGTTAAAAAGAGAGAATTTACTTTCTTTGAAATGGGCCCCTGCAGATGTCCCTGCAGTTGAGCAATTAGTATCAGAAAAGGTATAGCTAAAAACCGCTATACCTCTTTCAGATCTTTGTATTTAATTTGCCCTGAATCATAATAGCTTCCGTTCAAATAATTTAAAGCATGATGAATGTGCTCAAAACAATGAAAGTTGCATAAGGTGTAGTCTAAATACACCCTGTAAAAATTTGCAAAAATTAAGGATAGACCAATAAGCCTAACCTTTACTTTTCTTCTCTTAACTTTTTAATTTCTTCTATATTTAATCCTGTTTTTATTGCTATTGTTTCATCATCTAAAATATAGCTTTGCTATCACCTAATTTTGCAGTATATACTATGTCTGATTCACATTCTTTTTCTTGTTGACTATTAGTTTGTTGTTTATTAGAAATTCTTTATTTTCTATTTCTTTATATTGAATATCTGGTAACTCCAGCTGCTTTTCTTCAATAGTGTTTTCTTGATTAGATAATGAATTCACAGTATCACCCCTTAGTTTTAGTGTTTCACTATTTCTTATGTATATTACACCTACTCATATCCTCTACAACACAATCTCTTCCTTAAATTCTCCACTCTCCTGTTTCTTCTCTATCCTCTTCTTCAAAATCTCCAAAATCCCCTCCCCATACTTCTCCACTTTTTTCTCTCCATCAAAAGGAAATGAAATTTGCTAATGCTAATTCCATTTCCTGTAGGGTAACTGTGAACTTACAAAAATTGGTAACGAAGTGTGCGATTTTTGTTGCTCCAACTTCGTCAACTGACTTATATGTATCTTCTTTACAGCTATCGCTGTGCAAAGGAAGGTCTCTCCAGTTCCGAACCATACTTTCAGTACATGTCGCTCCCCTTATACCGGAGGATTCTTCGATGGTGCATTTCAAGTTCTTCCCATCTTCCATGGTGTTCGCATTCAGAGGCAATGTTCGACTTCCTCTTATCCACCTTACGATACGGCAGGATTCACTTTATGTTACAACCTGTACTTTTGCTCGCATTCTTCCGAACACTTTATCACCACACTTTATACATATAATTTCTTATATGCATAGTTGATAGCTAAAAGGCTCCTTGACGATTACCTTTGCTGGACTTTCACCAGCTAGTATGGTCCAGCTTAGCTGGACGTGCCCCTTAGGGTGGTTGCGAAGGCTTGCCTGAGCTTGCTACAACAGAAATTAAATAACCGCACACCAATTGAATTCAGGTGTGCGGCTTAGAAAATAACAGCTTTTTTAAATAATGTCTACTTAATTGGGCTCAGTTCAGTTATATTAGACCTTGTCTTATTTTTATATCGGTATATGCTTCCAATAATAATTATAGTTCAACCATTTGAAGTTAGATTGGTTATTGTAGACTTAGCAGAATCTTTTGCTACGCTTTTTATAGTATCTTCAACAGTTTTGCAGTATCCTTTACCGTCTCAGTCATAATAGTAGTGATACCTTTTTCTGTATTTCCAATTTAACATATCTCAAGTGTTAATTTATTATTCAGTTAACATTCACCTGTTGAAACTTGTTTATCCTATATTTTTTTAAATTGCGATTCAATATAAATTATGATGTAACTAACTTAAGATTTTAGATATTCATATAGCTTGTCTACATAATCTGAATTACCAAAAGCCCTAAAAACTGAGGTTTTAAAGTGATTAGTTCCGTATACTCCCTTGGCACATTGTTCCTCTTCGCGAAAGTACTCTTTTATTTCTTCCACTGAATCGCCTTTTTCTATTTGCCTAATTACTCTTCTATAATTTTCACTTATAGGCGTATTTATCCTACCGCCAATTCTTTCAAATAAACTCAGTTCTTTAAAATGCATTTTAATAGTTTCTTTGTTCCTATTACTTACGATATTATCTAAATTTAAATTAAAATCATATTTTATATGGGGATCTCTCAGTTGATCAACTTCTAGAACTATTTCAGTAAATTCTAAATTTAAAAAATCATCGATATAATGATTTATGAAAAGGCGATTTTTTCCTAATCTGTAGTTATCCGATTTGCTAGTATTACATACGCTACATACATAAATTAAATTTAATGGCAAAAACGAATACTCAGGGAAGATAGCCTTAGGTAAAATATGATCAACTGTATTAGGTTCTCCTATCCCACAGTATGGACACCTATTCTTATACTCTGGAGGTGCTAGTTCTTGTATATGAGCCAAATATTCCTTAAATCGGTTTGTCTCGCTACTATAGCACATTAAAAGTGCATCATGCAAGTCTTTTCCACTCTTCTTCTTTGGAATAGAATGAAAAACTTTTTTAAATTTTTGATATTTCTTTATTCTTTCTTTGATAAAGTCTCTGTTCCTATTAAGGATAACTTTTACATTTCCATATTTATCGTTAACGAAATTTTCAACTTCTACATCATTTATTTCTTTCGGTAAACTGTACTTAATCATTTGAATCACCATGTTTCTTATAAAGATTTTTTAAGAATAGTTTTGCATCAAAACTCAGATTATTTTTGAATAATTTGAGTATCTGATCATATTTCATTCCCTTCTCGACAAAGTTCTTTAAATACTTTTGGTAGTTCGATTCATTTTCTCTTATAAAAAAAACATCATAAACAATATCGCTAATATTTGCACCAAAGGTTTCCATAACAATTTTATCAGCATAATGGTTTCCATTAATATTTTTAAACACACTAATATGTGATGACGGAATCTCATGTATAATAAGAGGAGAATGAGTAGTTATTATAGCAAATGAGGAATATAAATTTAGTATCTCATTTAAAAATCTTACAAATATAGAAATTGCATTTGGATGCAAATGTGTTTCAGGCTCATCTATTAATAGCAAAGACGATTCAGTAATATTTGCTATAATATTTAAATAAATGTAAAATATCATGTTTTGCCCAGAACTCATTTGCTTTATAATTGTTTGAAGCTCACTTATAAGTGAATTATCAAAAGATACTTTTTCCTGGTTTATACTGTACTTACTTTCAATCTTTTCATAAATAACTTTTATATTTTTAAAGAATTTGCCTGCTTTTACATCATCCTCATAAAATAGCACTTGATATATAATCCTCTCTAGGACGTCGAATTTATAGATATAATCCTTTTCATCTTTATGATAATAATCATATATATGAATCATTCTTAAAGCGTTTAATAGTTCACTGTACAAATAGTAATCAGAATTAATAATATTACCCTGTCTAAGTCCTATATACTTATAACTTTCTATGTTACTTGATAAAAAAATCTTTTCATTTGTTGCATTCATTTGTTTCAAGTTGTCACCAATCTCAATATATTGTTCATACTTTTTTATCGCTTCTTCACTTAAATGTTTTTCTTGTATAAATTGTTTAATATCTTCTTCATTTGAACAAAAATAGTATTTTAATTGATTTATAAGCTCCTCAAAAGTTAGCATTGCTTTTTGAGGAGGTTGGTAAAAGTCATCAAATGCATTAAATGATACTGCAATATAGTTAGTAAACCCTAAAAAACCCAAGTAATCTTTTTCTACCATGTTATCTCTATATTTTTCTTCTAATGGTGAGACCTTAAACTTATCACTATCTATACTCTTTCTAGAATGCAAACATTTTGCTAAACTAGATAAGTATTTTGTTTTACCAGCAGCGTTTTTACCAATAATAGCATTTATTCTGTAAGGTAAATGCTTGCTCTTAGAAAAATCGAAACTGCATTTTTGAATACTACTATCATCAATTATATTTTCAAAAGTAAAACTATAATAAATATTTGTTTCCATACTAACTTTATTTAATGCACTAGAAGCTGTACTTTCTCTAATTAAAGAGTTGCGATACCCCCCCCAGTGGTTAGACTTAAGTTCTTCTAATCTTTTATTGTTTATTGCGATATCCCTAATTCTACTAAGTACATCTTCGTGACAATCATCTAAATATATTTTTAGCCTTCTATAATAATCTAGTGACTGTCCCAATGAATAAAAAGTTTCATCAAGATTTTGAAAATAACTATCAAGTTTTACTACCTCTCTGGTAATGTCACCTTTAGATGTAAAAATCTTTACATCCCCTATATAGTATGAAGTACCATCAGTTTCTCTAAAACAAACATGAAATAACGTCTCATAACTAAAGTTGTCGTCCCATGGGTCAGTTGTAAATACTAAAACTTCTTCTCCATTCTTATGATTGTATGAATTCGATTGATATGTTTCAAAATATAGCTTGATATCTCTATTAGTCACTAATAAAACCTCCACTACAATTGTCTAATAATAAAATTTGTTCCATACAACTGAATGTTTAACTCAGCTAGAGCTTTTGATACTTATTTTAGAACCACGTTCGCACAAGATAATCCATTGTTACCTATTTCACGGATTATTGCTACGTGATCAGAAAATCTTATAATTATCTAATGTCAACATGAATATTAAGTAATCTATTTGGAAACTGTTGGCATCCTGATATCAAATTTCACAGTTATGTAAATCAAAAACACCTACTATTCCAACAAATTACACTAGACTTAGTAAATGTTTTCTTAACTTTTGTTAACAGAACCCCTTATATATCTATAAGCTATTACGATTTAGTGAGTTAGAACCTAGATTTGAGTATCTTAAATTCTGTCCAAAACTTTTATTTTAAATCCTCCAAGTGCAAGTATATATCTTTTAACAAATCTTTTGTATGTCCGTTAATTGAACGATTATATCTATCTCCATATAAAATTGTCGCTAGCAAAATATAATCTCTTCTACTATAAAATATTTATCAATAAAATCTGTAATTAAATAACATTCTAGGTCAAAACATACGTAATTATATTTTCATGCGTTATGAGAGCTTCTTCCAAAAACTTTTGTTTAAAAATCTCAAAAATATGACTGTTTCGGATTAGTAAAAGTTCGCAGTAGGCCTATTTTAACTTGCTCTTTATCCCTCTTCTGATCTATTAGAATTAAATGTTAGTAACCTTTCTTCATGGTACATAAATCCCTATCTTAGCATTTTTCAAATAAAAGCCCATTCAAGTTGAATAACATTTGATAGAGTATATTTTTTTGTTAATAATTAAATTACGGATAACTCCACATTTAACTATATTTTGACTAGCATTGACTCGATTCAACATAGTTTACATGTCCGCTATTGATTATAACCCAATTGTATAACTTTGTAAATACAAGTATAGTTTTACATAAATTATGAAAAGATCTTGATTTTATGAAAAATATTATCCAAAAACCCATTATATGATTTTGTCATTGATTGTTTGTAGATTTATGAGACATGAATGATATGATATGTTATGTATATGTGACATTGTTCTTTTTTCTATAAATTCATTACTTTCTATCAATATTCTATTCCAAAGGTATTTAAGTCTTTATTGATTCCTTATAGGTTTTATTACAAAATAGAACACAGCATTAATTATAGAATGTTAAGGTAATTTATGCACATTCTGAGTGTCCAATTTTACTTTTGTATAAGTCTTCTTCTTTAAGTATCTGAATAACTTCTTAATCTCTTTCCCTTAACTTTCTCTTTTTTCTCTTTAACCATTCATTAATTCCATCCATTATAGATACTTTCTGACTTTTGTTAAGTCATTAAACTCTTTGTTTTCTTCTAATTCACTCTTCATTCTTATAAGTATATTTACATAATACTATATTACAGTATCTCTCCCTATAACCTATGTAGTAGACATTTAAATTATGATACAACATTAGAGAAATTGTTGATATAGTAGGAGTTGGAAAGTGAACCCGAAGTCATACTAAATATAGCTTTTTCAACCATTGACTGTTTAGAAATCCCTTTGAGAGAATTTATTAATGAACTAGAAGAAGAAACAACATCTAAAAGTTGTATATATTTTTTAATCAAATCTATGATCTTGTTTTAAAATTGATTTTAGAGTTTCAAAATACATATCTTCTTTTAAGCCATCTCTTGCGCTTTTCTCTTCTAAACGTGAACTTTCTTCTGCTTCTATTTCTACAAAGCCGATAACTTGATTACTTCCTATCTTTTTTGCGGGAGTTTGAACTCTTGCTCTATCTAATTCTAACCAATCATAACCTGGATCACCATAGGGTCTAATTCTAAATTTCCCTCTGTATATTCCTATACCAGACATACTATTTAAAAGATTTCTGGTATCATTTTTTCCTAATAGTTCATCCTTATTATTATCTTTAAGTCCTCTATTAATGATTTGTTCTATTGACTGAGGATCTCTATCAAATACTCTTATATCAATATTTATATTTCCGATAGATTCGTCTTTAGAAATAAAAGTAGACACTTTAATCTCTTCATTATAGGTTCCTTTAATAACCTGTTCCTCAAAATTAAGTTTAAATTCACCATTTTCGCTTATACTGCCATATAATCTATAATCGTAAAGATCTATCAGAGGTATTGGCAAAATTTCAACAACTTTATTTTCATATCCTTCGACTATAAAATCTTTAAACTTAATTTTAATATTAAACTCATCTTTTTTGCTTTCCCATGCAGCAACTGGAGATAACATTTTTCTTAACTCAGTTATCAATAATTCAACTTCTCTTTTAGACCAATTATATAGCTTATCTTGGCTACCTATTATTTCAATATTAGTTTTACTTGCTAAGTTTGTGTTTTGAGAATTAACATTAATATTAACATCTTCTAAAAATTCATGTTTTTTAAGTTCATTCCAATTGATATAAAGTGATGTTTGATTCCCTAAAATATCTACTGTTTTTAAAGTTACTTCCTCACCTAAGATAGCTACAGCATAACGTCCTATTCCCTTTCTACCTTGTAACATTCTACCTTTTGGACTAAATTTTCTAACTAATTTATCATTAGTAGCAGGCACTAACCATTTATTTACAACAGTATCATAGGCCATTCCATGTCCATCGTCATAGACAGTTAGCTTTATATATTCTTCTTTGGTTTCTTCATTAGTAAGACTAGAAAACTCTATTTCAATATTATTAGCATCTGCATCATATGAATTTTTAACTAATTCGACAATTGCAGCTGTAATATCTTTAATAAGATCTTCTCCTATTGCCGTAACTAATCTAGCTGATGGTCTAATTTTATATACGCTATTCATTTTATATCTCCTTATGTATTTTCAACATATACTATTAAATATAATTAATTGCATTATACCATAAATGTATAATTTCATACAAAATCCCAATATTTAATCAATAAAAATAAGTTATGGTTAACAACCATAACTTATTTTTATAATTTATTTATCATTTCTTATAATCAAAAGTTTTTTAATGGATTTTGCTATAACCTCCGCCATCAAAGGTGGAACAGCATTACCCACCTGCACATACTGCCATGTTCTCGGTCCTTCAAATTTAAAATTATCAGGGAAACTTTGGATTCTCCCAGCTTCTCTTACAGTAATAGCTCTACATTGATTTATATCTGGATGTATATTATAATGACCATCCTTTGATATATGTGCAACAATTGTATGTGGAATATCATTGAACCAATGAACTTTATATCTATCCAAAAAACTCTTTTCATTTTTATGTGTTTTTCTATCTTGTGGCAGATCGGAATAATATAATTGCTTACCACTTGCTTTGCTAAGTATGGCATCTGAATAGTTTTCTTTATCTCTTTTTATAATATTCCTTGCTTTATGGTTAACAACGCCAATACTATCCTCTCTCATTAATATTTGATAATTAGACAATTTACATTTATCACTATAAGGATATTCCATTACCTTGAAGTCCTCACCTTGTCCAGGTAGCAAAAAAGGCAAATCTCCTATTGCATTTGTTGTGTTGACTGTTTCACGTAGTGGATCGATGTTCACTAAAAAATTAGGATATTCTACATTTAAGTCTTCTTTTACTCCTATTAATATAATTCTTTTCCTATTCTCATATACTCCAAAATCCTTCGAGTTTAAAATATTAGCTTTAGGACTATTATTTCTACCAGACATAAGATTATATCCTATACGTGCAAACTCATCATGTATTTGGCTAAATATTTTTCCACCATTCGCTGTAAGAATGCCTGGAACATTTTCAAAAACAAACATTTTAGGTGAAAAATGATTAACTATATCTTTATAGTATTGAAATAAATAGTTACGTTTATCATCAATCACTTTTTCTTTCATCCTAGATCTTCCTATAACAGAGTAAGCTTGACAAGGAGGTCCGCCGATAATTACATCAACAGTGGATTTATTATTATATTTCATAGAATCTTCAATTAATCCTATTATTTTATTAATACTTGCTACGCCTTCTTCTTCTTCAGGATTTCCAAATGCTTTATTAATTACTTCTTTTTCTAGTTTAACTTTTAACTCTGGATACTTGCTGAAAATAATTTCCCTTGATTTTTCTATTGTTTTATAATCTCCACCGTTTTTCAGGTACTCGTTATATGTTGACAAATCATTTTTTTTCTTTAAATAATAAAAACAAATTCTCGTCTTTAAAGTCTCACATGCCCATTTTTCTTTTTCTACATGTGCTACAACGTCAAAGCCCTCTTTATAAAAACCTTCAGTTAGCCCTCCTGCACCTGAAAATAAATCAATTACTACCAATTACCTCACCTCTTATCTGTATGACCACAAATAATTATACCAGGTAGCTACATATAACTCAATTGCAAATTTAAAATTTATGAACCTCTCTATAAAACATATAAAAAGAGTACTGACTAATTATTCATAGCATATAACTAGATGTGTTGTTGTTCCCTTCTCTTAAAAAACTCTCGTTCAATTCTCCGACCTTAAAAATAAATCTATTAAATTCATAATACAACTTTTCATCCCTTAAATAATTATTTTTTTTATTTTACCTAGGTTTATGCATTAAGGAAAATTTTAAAAAGGTATCACCTAAATTAAGTCATACCTTTTTACAAATTATATTTTTTTAAATCTTAAAAACCTATTTCCGCATTCGAGATTGTACCACCAATCATTGCCTGTGAGGAAACACGTTAAATTCCTCACAACTTGTTTGCGATACCAAAATATATTCAAAATATGAATCACTTTTTATAGTTATTTGCACTTATCTCAATCCTCAAACAAAGCAACAAAGTAACTTAAATGCTCTGGACTAATTGTTAACAACTCATCTTTGCCATTTATTTGAACAGGTACCCTGTAATAATCTCCAAAGTATTCTTCCACTTCTTCTGTAAATATCTCACCATTTTTATGTAATATCGAATACTCTTTAAGATTTTTCAGCTCTCTCCCAAGCTTTTGTTTTGCTTTCACAACACAGTTAGGGCATAATGATAAAATGTTAAAGGGCATATTAACATCTGGAGTTTCCCCCTTCGATTCGTTAATATGAAAACACTCAAAATATTCTTCTCCATTAAGAAGCAAAATCCTTTCCCCGCAAATCTGACACCTTCCATGATATTGCTCTTTTAAAAATACTTTTCCATTAAAATCGCTTTTCAACTGAATTTTGTATCCTAAATCACTTAATTGCTTTCTGGTTGTACCCTCTTTTTCTTTTGTAACATGTCGTTTCTGACTTATGGATACTCCTTCATCTATAGCTTTTTCTACTGTTGAAACAGCCTGTTCTATAGCATCGCCATATAATTCCGGGTCTAATCCAAGACGCCAATTATTGTTTTCATTCCTATTATCTTCCTGGTTTAGTTTTGTATCACTTAAAATAGAGTTCTTAAATGCCTCTTTACTTATCTTTATATCTTTCATTTTTTCGATTTCTTTGATGGATTTTTCAATTTCATCTAATTCCTTGATAATATTTTTATAAAGAACAACTCCACTTTCACTTAATAATTGGGCTACTATTACTGCAGCTTTGCTTGTATTGTCAATGTAAAGAACATTTTTTTGATCATCTATAAAAGGCACTTCAAATGGTAGTACTATCTCGCCATGTTCATTTGATAACACTCTTTTTGCACCTTTTACCCTTATAATTTTGTTTGTCCAATTTTTGTAATGTCCAAACATTGAGAGATTTGATAGCATGCGGGATTTTTCCTTTACTTGTAATGAATTAAAAAAAGTTTCAGTTAGTTTCAATACTAAAGATCTTTCATTTTCATCTAGCTGTACATCCCCTTCAGTAATTAATTTTCCTAAATCATTTACAGACAATAATCCAATTTCTTTAGCAGCAATATCAAAGTCATAAGTTTCTATAGGATCGGCTTCAATATATATTAATTTAAATTCTTTAGAGGCTAAATTCTCAGCAAGTTTCATATCATTAAATATAAATATTGGGTTCTTATCATTACATTTAATATGTATTGCATTTTTATAGTCATCAATAATTATCTTTTTGCATTCAATGTTCCATGATTTCCAATTTTTGAATATATTAAATATTTTGTCTTGTAAATCAGATTTGACTTTATTCTCAGTGGAAAAATATTGTTCAAATACTCCCTGATAATTGCTAACTCCAAATTCTTCTTTTAGTGCAAAAGCAATTCCTATCAATCTGCCATTTTCACCATATTGTTCTTCAATCATTGGAATATCAGGGTAAACCCCTTTGCCAAGCTTGAACTCCGTTATTGGCTTTAAAGTATTAGATTTTTTGTCTTTCAAGAGTAATCCATCATTTGCATATCCAAGTTTAACCATTTCGAGTATACCAATAACTAACAATTCATCTGGTTCTTTATCCCACAAACTATTGATTGAACTCAGTTTTAATTCATTGACATTCAATGAATCTAAATATTTTGAGTCATAGTATTTTTTTGATTCATTGCCGTTTTCAACCACCAATAGAAATAGCTTACTGGTTTTTTCATACATGTTTTTATCTGCTACTTTTATTCTAAAAGCTCTATCGGCATATGCAATTCTGTTATCTATTGTTATCAATGGAATACTACTGGTTTTTTCTCCAAAAAAATTATCCAGCAATCTAATTAAAATACTTTTTGGTTTAGTTCGAAAATAGTCAATCTTTACGTAACCAGGAATCAAGTCTTGATTGTTATATAAATATGATTTGTTTTCTCCAATTTTATTAAAACTTTGATTCCATGCTTCATACAAAAGTTTAGCAAATACTCTTTCTTCCTTAATATTACTTTTTAACAGTTCGCATGTGATAAAATCAAAATTATATGTTGACACTTCCAATTTTCTACTTGCAGTGTACTCATTTCTTACATTCATTAAAAAAGCATTATATAGCTCCTTAGTGTTACTACTAAAATGATAGATATCTTCATATTTTTTCTTAATTAATTCAAATTTAGGTAAATATCTTATACCACAATGAATTAGAAATTGTTTAAATTGCTGTCTTGTTTCTTCTTTTCTCAACTCAATTCTAATATGATGAGGAATATATAATCTGTCCAAATTAAGCACCTCGAAAAGAGTATCATTTTCATTTACAATAAAGTCCTTAGGCAATAGCAAGTCTACTAAAGAAACTTGTTTCTTTGTAACTGATAAAAAAACAGCAGCTTCAATTTTTTTTAATTCTTTAAGATAGCCTGAATCAAAATTCTTTTTTAATCTGTAAAATTTAAAAATAGCATATAATACATTATATTTAACTTCAATAATACCTTCATCTGATTTAAGCAACAGCGGAATTTGAACTTTTTGTAAAAGCGTATCCTCATCCAATTCTTCAATTTTAAGCTTTTCCAACAATTGTTTCAGACTTCTATTAAGATCATTGATTTTATCGGCCTTTTCCTTATACTCTTTAGAATCATTGCTGCCACCTTCATTAGCGGTATAAGTATATTGTGGGTCAACTATTCTAAAATATTGATTTTCGTTTTTTGATGAACCTAACCCAGTTTCCCTTTTAGACTTGGTTGATATCCAAAAAATATTTTTATCATCCGTATTTTTCTTTAAAAAAGAAAATCCTTCCCCTTCTATTGGAAATATAGGAGCACTAGACAAATTATTCTTAATTCTATTATTTTTTTCTTCTCTTCTCCATAAATAACTTTTATTAGAAAACACGTCATATTTAACTATATAATTATATAAATCTTTTAGGGATTCTTGGTTGCTTAAAATCTCTTTTGGAATTCCAATTTTACTTAAAATTTCACTCTCCATTTCTTCATCAATAACGCAAACTGAATATACTTCAGTTAACTTTTTATAAGCATTTTTGTTTATTAACCACTCATGATTTACAAATTTCTTTCTTAGTTTCTTTTCTACAGCTTCCCTATAATCTTGATATTTATTAATGATTTTACCAATATATTGATTTGGTATAATAGCATCTTCAGGTGTAACCCACTCTTCGCTGTATGTTTTTACCCAAGCTGATCCCTTTAAACATTCGATCCATTGATTAATAACTTCTGAAAATTGACCATAAGCTTTACCGTATGGAACCAATTTGTAAAGATCATCTGAAATACTTTTTTCTTTTCTAAATTCCAATATCGAATTATTAAGAAACTCAGGTAATTTTGAAAGCAAATACTTGTTCCAAATATTGTTGCTGGGATCATGCAGACTTTCCCTATCAGCTTTTGTGTGTCCATCAATTTGTAAATATATTGGAACTGGAAGTAAAACATTGGTAGGAAGAAAACAGAATACCCTACCGGCTTCATTATCATTAATAATCAATTTAGATGCTATTGTAAAAGTTCTTTCTATTTCCCCAATTTCATTACCTATTTTTTCCCACCTTGCAGCAACGATATCTTTTGGAAAAATTATCCTTTCAGAATAAAGAACATATTCATTTGAACTGCAATTAAAAGAAGAAGTAATTTCTAATTTTGAAGATTTTCTATTGTTTGGACTTATTTCTAATGAATAGGATTTCTGATCTTTCAACTTTCTTGCATCAACTAAGTTAAATTCCGAAAGTTGTTGTAAAAACAGAAAGGTTTCGACATCAGTAGCAAAATACTTATAAAGCTCATCTGCAATAATATCAATACTGTTTTCATTTTTCACATCTTCTAGGAAATGTATTACTATTTTTGTACCCTCTTGAGTTCGTCTATTTTTAATCTTTTGAGGTATAATACATGATTCTTTCTTTAACTTAAAGTGCCAGTCAGAACTATGTATTTCAACGCTTTTTGCCAAGGCAAATACTGATTTGAATCCAATACCTTTTTCACCTATAAAACTATTCGCCTTTTTTTTGATTCCAGTCTTGGTTGAATTTCCTGTATCAGTTATAGCCAATATATCCTCCAGTTCGAAACCATTTTCATTATATTGAAGCTCAAGTCTGTCATTGTAGATAGTAAAATTCAAACTTGCCTTATTTTGGTCAAAACTGGCATCATCAGCATTTTGAATTAATTCCAACAGGAAATGTTTTCTATCCTGATATGTAGTATCGCTCAGGATTTCCAATGATTTTTTGTATCCTTCGACTTCAAATTCCAGCTGCCTGTATTTTGCAAGATTGTCAAGTGCATCATTTTCAATTTTATAATTCTTTATTTGGTCCATCATCATTTCTCGTTCAATACGAAATTTATTGATAAATTCATAATTATTGTAAACCATACCCTATTCCTCCAAAATATTTAGATATAACAACTTAATATGCGAAGAACACATTGTCAGATTTTTTAATTTATCTATACGAAGAATTTTATCTTCAATGAACGATTCTTCATTCTTAATTTGAGATTCTATCAATCTTATAAATTCATTGCTTACGTTTGACCCTAAGATACTGCTTTTTTCAAAATGACTGTTCATTTTTGATTTCAATTTATCAACCCTATTTTGGGACCCTATCCGCATGGATTTTATTCTGGTTTCCACCCGGTATCTATTTTCTTCTTCAAGAATTTCAATGAATTTAGAATAATACTCATCCAGCATTTCAGTAGTTTTATCCTTAATGCTTAAAAATTCAATAAAATGAAGATCATCTGGTTCTTCCTGCAATGGCTTTATGCCTGAAATTATGCATTTTAAGAAATTCAAATAATCACAGTTAACAACCTCTTCAGTTCCAAGATTGTATGGCACTGCTGCTAAATTATATTCCGTTTTAAAGCCTTCGAGTTTAATTTCAAAAATACAAACAATATATCTGCCTGTTTCAATTCCAGCTATGCTTTGAGCAATATTTCCTGTAAACAAATTACAATCTTTGAACTTGAACTCAGTTTCTCTTAGTAAAAATTTTATCCAAAAGCCGCAAGGTGACAAAAAGTGATAATCAGGGTTTGACAACGAACTACTTCCATTAAAAATAACTTTGATCCTTTTTCCATTCCTAACAATTGGATCAAGTTCATTAAAAGCTCCTTCATTACCAGGTCTTCTTAAATATGATCTTAACTTATTTATATAAAAATTACTCAGATGGATTATACACATTTCTTCAATTTCAATTTCAATATAACAATCTTGCCATTCTGACAAACACATTTTTGTGAATTCAAGAGCATCACATGGAGAAATAAATTGAGAATCATCAATATTTGTAATAGTCTTGCTAAAATAATCATCTCCAAGCAATTCATTTCGCCCAGATTCAAACTGCTCTGCTTCCAATCTGGCTTGTTCCATGGCATACTCAATTTCTTTTAATCTTTGTTCCTTTTGACTTTCTGATAACATACCTCTAATCAGAGCATTTTGTAATTCCGTAATATCATTGTCTATTATCGGTTCAATAAATCCAACACCTTCTTCGACAATTTTAATTCTTTCATAAAGTGTATTATAAATTTCTTCATCTAAAGTATCCTTTATAAACATACTGGCAACAATTACCTTATCAGCCTTCTGCCCAAAACGATCTATCCTGCCAATTCTCTGCTCAATACGCATAGGATTGTATGGCAAATCATAATTTATTATTGCTTGGCAAAATTGAAAATCTAATCCTTCTCCTCCTACTTCACTTGATAGCAGAATTTGAAACTTTTTATTTTGAAATTCTTGGATTACAGAATATCTTCCAACTTCGTTTCCTTTACCCTGAACAGGCATATTGCCATAAATAATTCCAACCGAATAACCGTCTTTTGCCAATCTACGCTCGAGATATTTTAGAGTTTCAACAAAGAATGAAAATATGATTACCTGTTTATTTTCCAATGTGTTAAATAACTTATTCAATAATTCAACGAGACATTTATACTTTGAATCATTGATTTCAATTTCATCTGCTTTTTTAAGCAAATATGTGTATTCTTCATATTCATTTTCATTCATAGAAGCTGTGCTTATTTCAGAATCATCTTCAATATCTTCTATTGTCTCATTTCCTAAATCAAATATTTTTCTATTATCCAAACTCCATTTCAAATAATCTTTCATTGCAGGAATGCAACTACTTGCCATTCTTTGTGGCATATTTGTTATAAATCCAATGGCAGCTGCATTACCACCTTTTTTTAAATAGTTTTCCCTTGTTACTCTTATCACTTCATTATAAAAATCCAATTCAGTTTCACTAAGTTTTACACCTATTTTTAGAGGTTCTCTTATAACGCGGTGCGGAATTGCCTCCATTTTTAATGTCCTTGTAAATGATTTGTCCAATGGACTCAATGAAACTAATAATTGCTCATATCTAATCAATTCCGATGTTGTAAAGATACAATTATTGATCAGTTTATCTTTTAAATCTTTTATAATTGGATTTGAATGAAATATATCTCCTAAAGATTGAGTAGTCAAATTATTTATTTCTTCCAAAATCATTTTATAACTCTTTAAATCATTAGCAATTAAAAGTCTTCTAATTCGGTTTAAACTTTTAACTGGTGAAATAAAAGCTTTAAAAGTAAGGTAGTCTGGGAAGATTTCAGGGTTAAGAATATGCATTTGATTATAAAAATCTTCATCTCTCAAATTAAGTGGTGTTGCTGAAAGCATTAGCATCATATCTGTCATTCTTCCAAGTTGTTTCCCCAAATCATTGCTTTCAGTATTCGGATTTCTCATGTGGTGCGACTCATCAACTACAATCAGTTTCCACGGACAATCAATTCTGTGCATTTCCATATTATTTAGTATTTCTTTGTATTTTGGAAATCGTATCAATTGTAGTCCTACAACTGCCCAGCAAAATCGCTCTGGAACTATTCCATTTTTCATTGAATTCAGTGTATACTCCAATGACTGTCCATCGTGAAGATGAAAATCCAAGTTGAATCTGTCATTCATTTCTTTCACCCATTTAGGTCCCAAGGAGTTTGGGCATACAATCATAATTGGAGACTTTTTAGTGATTACTCCTCTTGCAATAAGCTCTGCAATAATTATGCCAGTTTCAATTGTCTTACCGACACCTACCTCATCAGCTATAAATAATCTATTTTCACTTCCTGGAGAAATAAATTTCATAAGCGGCTTAAACTGAAATGGATTGAATATTGTTTTTGAAGCTTGGTAACTGTATATATTTCCTTCAATTGGTTTTTTCATTTTGTATCCATTTATAAAAAATTTAAATTCTCCTGCATTACCGCAGACAATTGAATTATATTCTTCACTCTCCGTAACTTCGTGAGCTTCGAGATATTTTTCATTATATGTAGCCAGTTTGCCATTAACAGTTACTTTATAACCTATACTTGAATCACGAATTATTGACTGATTAACTGTTCCTACAGCTCCCGTACTAATAATTAGTACATTGTCACCAGCCTTGAATTTAGGTTCCAAAAACACCACCACCTTATATTGTATACCAGTTATATTGTCAATTCCTGCACCTTAAATTTTCCATCAATCATACACTACTTAACCTTTTTAAAGTACCCTTTTTGCAGCAACGTGTTAAAAATCGCTCTTATTTCTTTTGCCTTTTCAATTGAATTTACAAACACACCCAATTCTAAATTACCATCCATTCCATTGTAGGATAAGTTTGAAGATGTAATAATTGATTTTTTATCATCTACCGTTAGCACCTTTGCATGTAATGCCTGTGTTGAATTATTGGCTCCAGTATAATCATAAATAAATAATCTATTATTTTTAACCTGGGTTAACTCTTCAAAATAATGTCTTTTGCTTTCAAACTCATTTACATAAATTTCAATATATACACCTTGAAGAGCTCTATTCTTTAAAAGATTTAACAATTTTGAAGCATATTCGCTGATTGAATATATTGAAATAATAATCTTTTGTTTTGCTTCTGCAACAAGTTCTTCAAACAGTATTTCAGTATCTCTGCCTGGAAGACCCGCTACATCCGGTCCTGACCAAACCAATTGAGCTTTTTCATCGGTTTCTTTAAAACAGGCTTTTGATATTATATACAGTATTTTATATTTATCTTCCAAACTACAACTTGGAAATGACTCATTCATCAACCTTATCATTTCTATTTTTGAATTAAAAATATCAAAGGGATTATCTTTGCCAATCAGGTTTTTAACCAAGTGTTTTTGAGAAATTAAAGTATCTGCCAAATAATCTAATTTTAAATTGTTATTCCACATAGGTTGGTTACCAACTCCTCAAAATACCCTTTGATACTTTTCACTTCTGTTGGAACCACTGTTCTTCTATCCAACAGCCTGTTCCCATTTTCACAGGCAGTTTCAGGTATCATGGAACATGCATGACATGCCGCACCATTCAATTCACCATTTCCAGGATATGTTGTCAAACAACTCGGGTCACCTGAGCAAACCAGTGCATTTTTCAATGCTTCCAAAAGAATACTCTTGAAATTATCTGATTTTCCCATTTCCTCCAAGCCCCCCAAAGTTCCTTCTGAGTCACCACTGCCAGTATATATTAAAATACCACACATATCTTTACTGAAATAAATTCGTTCCTTCAATTCCGTAGTTGAATATCCACAACTCAATGCCAATTCGCGAATAAGAATATGCGCCAAAGTATGTAATAAAACATAGACAACATTCCTAGAATTTTTATATTCCCAACCTTTTTTCTCAGTAAAGATTCTATATTCAGTATCATACACCTTTGAAATTTTATCTGAATCAAACCGTCCCAACCATTCTTTAATTTCCCCTTTATTCAATTCAAGAAAAACACCCTCTCCATTGGTTCTGATTGCAGGCAACCAACCCATTTCTTTGCCTGCAAGATTGACAATGCTTCCAAAGTTATCATTTTCAGGATCAGGATATACTCCTCTGGCAAATCCTTTTAAAGCTGTCACTTCTCTAACTTTTTCTATTCGAATAATTCTACTGAAATATTTTTTAAAATACGAAGGAATTTCTTCATCTGTTGCCAGAAAGCTTGAATTTTGATTCTTAGGCAAAGTATGATGATTAAGTATGGATCGGTATTCGCTTTCTTTAATTTCACTATATTCAGAAATTCCTTCAACTACTTTATCATATATATCTTTAAATTTTTCAAAAGTAAAGCCTTCTATATTAATTTCCCTAAACGACTTGTTCAAAGCTCTTTTTATAGTTTTTTCATAGTCAAATTCTTCTTCATTAGCTTCACAGGTTTTTTGTTCCTCTTCAATGTAGTTTTGAATATTAACTACCTTCTCCTCAACCAATTGAAAAAGCGGATCAGACCAAGGTGGAATTTCAAGTGCACTTCTAACTATTGAAAAATATACATTAGTGGCACCTCTTAAACTTGGAATTACTTCTGAATTACAAGCCTCAAAGGGTGCCTTAGGTTTATGCACATGTTTTCCCTTGCAATTAAATCCTTTAAAAGTTTCTTTTTGCATTGCATCACCCATTTTTTTAATCGCCTTGCACTTTTCATTATCGCATTTTATTTGCAATGAATTCAAAGATGATGTATAGCTGGTTGATATTAATCTCAACTTACCTGTACAACTTGTTTTTCCACCATGTAAATATTCTCTGTATGGAAAATCATCAATATGACCGTTATCACACATTACTATAAATCTTGATGGATATGCTTTGCTGTTACAGTCCGGGCATATCGGTCCTTTCACATCGTATATTTCTCTATTGGAAGTTTTTTCTTCAGATAGTTTGAAAAGTAGATTGCACTTTCCGTTTGAACAAACATGCCAGTCTGGAAATATCGTAACTGGAACAGAATCTTTTCCTTGTTTAGGTTCCATAAAGTACCTGACTCCCAAATACGATGCTAATTTATTGAAATATATTCTTCGACCATAATACTCTTGTCCACCTCTGTTCCAATAGTTAATATCCAATGAAACAACAGAGTCCAATTTTGCATCTATAATTGAACCTGGCCCAAAAGTAGTAATAATTTGATTTTGACTTAATTCACCTATTTCCATTTTTAATCCTCCCACAGGTACAATCCAGCTTCTTTTTGAACATTTCTCATGCTGTTTAAAGTATCTCTTTCATAATCTGCTCCACGTTCTCCATAAGTTTTTAACAACCGTTGAACTTTATGAGTTTTATAACCGATATTCTTGCCATAAATATAGTAATATAGATTTTTATTATTTCGAGCTTGCTTTATCCATTCATCATAGAAATAGCGAATATCATCCATTGCTTTATCTTTATTGTTTGGATCAACGATATCTATTCTATCTCCAATTAATTTTATAATTTCATTTACATCTTTGTCTGAAATGTTTTCAATTTTTCTGGCACCAGTTTTATTATCCCTCAGTATATCTATTTTTCCTCTTAGCATTGCAATAAATGCAGCATGAAGGCATCGTTCTCTTGCCCTAGCTGAAAAAGGGGTTGCTGAATTTCCTTCAACATATCTGTATAAATGGGAATGGTACTTTGTAAAATTCTCATAATGCGACAAATCTCTTGATCTATATGGATTGTAAATTGTAACAACCAATCCTGGAGTTTTTCTTCCAATTCTTGATGTAGCCTGAATATACTCCGCAGTTGTTTTGGGTTGACCTGTTACTGCCATTAATCCCAGTCTTTCTACGTCCATTCCAACTTGAATCATATTTGTTGCCACTGCAACATCATAAACATAATCACCACTATCAAATTTATTCTCAAGTGTCTCCAATACTTTTGGTATTTCCCACGATTTCTTTCTTGATGTAATTTCATCATATCTTGATAATCTTCTTGGCCATTTGTCCTTGTTTTTGGTATACAAAACTTTCATTCTGTCCGGAATGTCATCCTGAATTAATCTTACTGCTCCTCCCAATTCTCTTTTACTGTTGTAATATCCTATTAATGTCCAAAATGGATCTATAAAATCTTTATAGATTGGATCATCTTTATACCTCTCCGCAGACTGAAGTAAAATAGCATATACTCTAAGAATTGTTGTTTTCATTGATGCATATGGTGAACTGACTCCAACATAAAGTCTAAATGGATATTTAAACAAATCTTTCTCACGTGCAAAATATGAATCATTCGAATCATGTCCTCCCGGAGGAAACTGGTTGAATTTTGTTCTTCCGTATAATGATACAATCTGCTTGTCAGCATTTTTAATAGTTGCTGTAGATGCGATATACTTAGGTTTTATGCTTTTGCCCTCAACTTCTACTTTTGCCAACTCATCCACTGCCATTTCATAACTTCCATAAATAGTGCCTAAAGGGCCTGTTATAAGATGCAACTCATCCTGAAGTACAAGTTCCGGTGGAAAAAATGGACGTACTTCTTGTTGAAATCTTTCAAGCAAATGTCCCTTTTTTGTGCAAGTCTTGATTAATTCTTTATCAGAATTCAACATGCTTCCGCATTCAGAACACTCTATGCTTCTTTTACCAAAAATTAAGTGAGTGCGTTCTTCAAAGGTTATACGCGCAAATTTATCCACTGTTCCTATAATTACTGTGGGGGTTTTACTGTATATATCTTCATCAATCAAATATACCGGTATAGAACGCTTACTAAAAGGACATATATCGTTGGGACAATAAATTTCATATTTCCTGTTCTTTATATCTAATTTATAGGATTTTTTATCTAATAAACTGCCACAGCAAGGACATTTCAGAATTTGACCATCTAAATTTTTCTTTTTACTATCAACTTGATATTGCTTATTATAGTCGCTGACAATCAAATTTGAATAATTATTTATTGTCACTGTACTGCCTACCCAAAAGCCCACAGAAAACTCTTTATCTCCATAAGATTCAGTATCTGTTTGTCTTAATATTTCTGTTGCTGAAATTAATCTCAGCATTCTATCTCTCTGCTGTGTTGTTAATAGTCTCAATGTATATCTTATTATTACTGTAACACCGCCATCTTTTTCAAAGTTATCACAATAGAATCTGGTTAATCTTCGATAGGCCATTAAAAATGCAATAACACCCAAATATGCTTCTGTTTTACCTCCGCCGGTTGGGAAATAAAGCAAATCCAAAACATTTCTATCTTCTGAATTCTGATCAACAAGCCCTTTTATGTTAAGAAGTATAAACCCTATTTGGAAAGGTCTCCAAAACGAATGGTCATCTTTGAAATCATCTAATTTCTTATTTTCACCCTTATGCTTTGAATACTCAGCCATACTTCTGGATAAATGCATTGCCTCATTCATAAACAGGAATGCTTTGAAAGCATTCTCGTTTGTTTTTATTATATCCAAACCCTCAAACATTCTGTTCAAATTGTTATTGCATAAAGTTATTTTATCATTACCAATTTCTTGATAGTTTTCATCTTTCATATATTCATGTGTTTCAAGCCTGCTTATCCATAAAGCATAATCACTTAAAAGGTCTGACAAATTATTCAAAGTTGCTTCACGGTTCACTTTTTTTGAGAAACCCAGCATGGAAAAGCTGTTCTTGAATTTTTTCAAATCGGCATCCATTCCATTAATCTCTTGCTGTGGCAGAAATTCTGTTTGGATTTTACCAGCAGTATGTCCAACAACTTCTTCCCAAGATGCAGCACAACCGTACCCTCTTGAAAAAATAGGCTTTTTGTAATAGAAATAATCATCTGCTTCCATTTTTTCATAAGCTAAGGTTTCTGAAATAAAAGTCTTTGTTTCATCGTGACACTTCAAAGACAAATTTACTTGAAATATATATTTTCCAACATTATCCTTAATATCAATTCTTCTATTTTCTATGTAAACTGAAACCATTTTATTTCCACTTTTAAATTTATGAACTATCCATGTTAAATAAATGTTATTTTCAATTAGTTCACCTTTGAGGTTGCCTGAAGATATATCTATAATTCGCTCATACTCCTTGGGTTCTCTATTAAAAACATGCACTTTTTCAGAATTCTCTCCGCTTTCATCATGTACATAATCAGCCCACTTCACATTAGCAATTAATTCTTTTGTACTCTCCGTAAGAAAAACCTTTAGCCCCACAGAACTTTGCTTATTCTTGCTAAGAAAGATTTTCTCAGAATCGTCCATTTCAATAATACCATCTTCTTCAAAACCTTTTTCTCGATCCTCAAAATCACTATTCTCATCTTCATTAATAACAATATTTTCATCTACTGGTGAAATCCTTCCCATTATATAGCTTGTTGCTGGACTTTCATGTAATTCTTCATATTCATCATAAGGACCTATCAAATCTTTTTTTAAACTCTTTACAAATTCACTTCTTAATTCTTTATAAGCTTCTCTCATTGGTTATTTCACTCCTTATATATGGTCTGAAATTTACTCAAAATATTATATTACTCATAGACAGTTATATTTTAACATTAATATTAATTATTGGAATTTAATAATATTGTGAAAACTGAGTCAACCTTTCTTCCTCTCTTTTGATCACTATCAGAATTATTTATAAATATACTAATTCAGCTTAGCCTTCTCTTCAAATCCATACTCAAACATCGAGTTCTCTCTGGTAAACATTGGATTAGCCTTATAAATCATAGTATAATGACTTTGACATAAGTTTTTTATAAAATGCATGTTCTAATTTTGTATTTCTTTTTACCCTTATCATTATTTTATATTTATATACATTCTACACTTATTACCATTATCCTTCATTGCATTGTTTTTCAAAGCTCTCACCTTATTGGATGACAGATTTGTTTTATTAAACTTTTCTTTATAACAGTGAATAGCCTTTCATTAGAATATATTCTTTTATTTTCGGTTTTTCTCAAGATAAAAATCCATTATCACTAGACTCTTGAAATAATGCCCTTTTATTTTTTCATAAGTAGCAAGCTCAGTCATTCTTCCCTCACAAACAGTAGTGATTAAGTAAAAATGGTATTCTGTTTACAGCTACTGTAGTTTTTCTTGATACTCCCCTTATAATAATGTGTCCTGCAGGTTTTGTTTGAATTAGCTTCTTTTGCTCAATATTTAGCTGCATATGCTTATCCCTATATGAAATATTAATCAATAATACCAATACATTTAACATATAAATATTATGTAATATTTTTACTTTTTATTAAAATACGAAGATATTTAACTAATTTTATATAAAAATAGCAAATTTTATTAAACATCGCTCTTTTTAAAACAGTTCCCTTTTCTAATATCTAATTTTTTTCAATCTGTAATTCATTGTCACTACACCAAGATAATGCAATTTTCCTCAAAGATTCATCCTTAAAATCATACCATCTCTTCTCTACATCAAGACTTATCGCTGTATCCTTAAATCTTCTGAAAGCCCCTTTTCCATTTAATACATTTAATAATTGATTAGATACTTTTTCATTACTTAAGAAATAACAAAATTCAACCATAATATCGTACTCATCAATATCAAATTTTGATGGTAATGAAATGTAGTTATCCCAATTTTTTTCAACATCAATTGCAGCCTCAACATCATCTCGCTGCCATTCTGGCAAACCCTCTAAGTCATCTTCATTATAATCTTCTGCTATTCTTCTTGTCTCATCATCTATATAAACAATTTCACCTGTTATCTTATTATAGTAATAGTTTCCTTCATCATTAGCTGATTCTATAGCTTCTAATATGTCTTCTATTTTAACTTTTTTCATTTTTTATATTCCTCTTTATCATTTATTATTTTCTCTCATAAAATTATGAAGCTTTCTTTATCACTTAAGATATGTATTTACTAACTACTCATAAACCTTTTCAAGCACAATTCCTTCATTAAATCCTCCACGTTCCTCTTTCTTCTCCATCCTCTTCTGTAACAACTCTTCCTCACTATACCCCATGTTCTCTGCCAACCCAAACAACACTTCCATAACATCTGCCAGTTCCTCTAAATTCTTATCCTCTAAAAATTCCTTTACTTCTTCCTCTAGCTTTACCTCAAGTAATTTATAATGCTCTTTCTTATCCGCTTTTCTCACATCAAACTTTTTTCCTGCCGCTTCTATTACCTGTGGTATTTTATCTCTAACTAATTTATTGTAAACTTTCATTTGTAAACCCTCTCTGTATCTCTAAATTTCTTTAGTAATTATTTGTATTAGTTATACTACTTTTTCTTATTCTCTACTCTATTTTTATAATACTCTCTTGTTCTTAAATCTACTACATCTTTAAAATTTCTCATAAAGACCTTACTTGCAGCAAAATCCTCTAAGGCTTCATTTAAACAGTAATCCTCTCCATCAAAATAGAAAAACTCCTTTTCAGTTTTAGCTAAAAACTTTAATGGATTATCCTTTGCTAACTTATACCACTGCTTTTTACCCCAATCTTTAAAGCCTTCTGTGGATTTCTGATTGAATAAATCTACTGCATTAGAACCTTTTGCATAGAAGTTTTTAAAGCTATCATAGATATCCTCTTCATTTATTCGTATTTTTAACTTTCCATAATTATAAAAAGCTAAAAGTACGGGCATTTTATAGGTTTTAGCCATAGAGGTGTTTTCTATCATATTTATAAATTCTTCTGCTTTTGTTCCTATAATGGCCTCTTCATCTTCTTCTAGTTCCTCTAGGTCTTTTAAAAACTTAAGATAATTTCTAAAGGGATTCTTACCTGTAACATTTTTGATTTTATAGTATATATCATTTTCAATATAGGTAATCAACTCAACCCTTGAAGGTCTGTGACCCAAATCTTCTTTTATTCTGTAGTATTCTTCCTTCACTAGATCCTGAAGTTTTTTTCCCTGCTGATCCATTCTTTTGAATAGGTCTATAAGTCTAAAGTCAAAATCTATAAAGCAGTCCTCTGGATATTCTTCTTCATTAGGTATAACCTTTGAGCTACCAGATCCCTTTGGTTCACCGGTAAGAAATAAAGGGATGAGATTTGCTTTTTTATAGTTACCTATAAAGTCTAGCACATTTAAATAGTTCTTGCCCTTCCACCTGCGGAGTCCTCTACCAAGCTGCTGCAAGAATACTGTTGGTGATTCAGTAGGTCTTAAAAACATTACAAGATCCACGGTCGGAATATCCAGTCCTTCATTAAACATATCCACTGAAAAGACTACTTTTATATCACCTTTACTAAGCTTATTCACCGCTTCTTTTCTATCCATACAGTAGGAAGAACTTCCATCACTGACTACAGCACAGGCTTTTATACCTTTGCTACTGAAGTACTCAGCCATGAATTCTGCGTGTTTTCTGGAGGAGCAAAAACCTAAAGCTCTTTCACTTTTATATTTGTTATAATTTGCAATTATTAAGTCTGCTCTTTTATTTATCATAAGAGCTTCTTCCAACTGATTCTGATCATAATTACCATTTTTATAATCTATAGCTTCATAATTTACCAGTTCATCATATATCCCATAATATCTGAATGGTACCAACCAACCTTTATTAATTGCAGTTTTTAACCTAACCTCATAGGCAGTATTGTTATCACAAATTGCAAAGACATCCTTGTTATCCATTCTTTCCGGTGTGGCTGTTAAACCTAACATAAATTTAGGCTGAAAATAATCAATAATATTTTTATAATTTCCTGCTGCTGCATGATGAAATTCATCTATTACAATATAGTCAAAAGCATCTCTAGTAAAATACTCTTCCTTTAAATACTGAAGCTTTCCTAGTGTCTGAACTGTAGCAAATATAAAATCACTGCTAGTATCTTTGTTATCTCCATAAAAAAAGCCTGTGGAATTATTTGGTCTTACATTTTTAAAGGAAACTGCCGCTTGATTTAATATTTCTTCTCTGTGTGCCACAAAAAGAATTCTGTTGTATCCTCTTGAATCAAAGGCAGCTAAATAGGTTTTTCCTATACCAGTAGCCGCTACTACCAAGCCTTTATCATAACCTTCTTCTCTCTTTTTCTTTAACTCATACAATGCTTCTATTTGTGCCCCTCTTGGTTCGTAAAGTTCAATTATGTTATTATCAACTGAGTTACTTTCGCTGTTATTATCCAAAATCTCTTCATTATCTATATGTTTGTATACCTTTGGTCTTACCCAACTTTCTGAGTATCTTCTCATTTCCTCTTCATCTATTATTATTGAGTGATTTAAAAACAAGTCTTCAAATACAGCTTTGAAGCTATTGTAATCCTCACTATTTTTCTCTTTATCTAATCTATAATTCCACTCAATGCCACTGGTTAAGGCAGATTTGGATATATTAGAGGAACCTACATACAAATCTCCACCCTTTTCATACTCAAAAATATATGCCTTTGGGTGAAAGGATTTATTAGGTACATTGTAAAACCTTAAATCCACTTTATCTCCCATAATATCTTTAAGCATATACAGTGCCTGGGGCTGAGTTATATTTAAATAATTTCCTGTAAGTATTCTTATTGGTATATTCTTATTTACTACTTCTTTAAGCTCATCTTTTAGAAGCTTCACTCCTGACTCCATCAAAAATGCTACTATAATGTCAATACTTGTAGCTTTTTTAAAAGATTCTTTGAGCTTAGGCAGCAAATGATTGGTGTCACCGGTAATACAGTTGGAGCTTTCTATTTCTTTAGCTGCAATTCCATCTACAGCTATATAATCATATGTATTTTTTTGTTTCGTATCTTTTGTCATAATTTCACCTCTTCTAAGGCAGAGTCGTTTATTAAATAATACTCCCAATTTAGAGCAATATATACATATTATAGCTTATTTTTACTTTTTATCAAAATAAAGCAGCAACAAATGAATCCATAATAATGCTTATAATTTCTTATATCTTCTAAAGTTATCTTACCATGATACTTTTTTACCTAAAATAAAAAGAACTATAAGCAAATGATTTATTAAAAAATCCACTTACAGTTCTTCTATAATAATGATTTCTTCGACTATATCCAAATCATAAATATATTCTTACCCTCTATAACTGCTTAATGCCTCTTTCATGAGCAGCCTGACCTATCCAAATTTTCATTTTTCTTTACAGTTACTTTAAATGAAGTTCTCAATACTTGAATGCCTATAACTGCAAAAAATAGACTAAAGATTTTACGTAACATATCTTCATTAAGTATATTAGCAATAGATGCTCCAAAAAAACTTCCTAAAATACCACCAATAGCTAAATATATTCCAACTTTATAATTTATCAAACCATTTTTATGATGTTTTATAGCACCTACAAAAGATGTTGGAATAATAGCTGCCAATGCTGCAGCTTGGGCCACATATTGAGAAACATGCAGTAATGATGTACAAAGAACAACCATAAGTGCACCGCCACCGATGCCTAATAACCCACTAAGAGTACCTGTAACTTATTCATTCTATGTTTATCTAAAGTACTTATTGGGTTCTGTACTTCAAAAGTTATACCAGAAACGCTACAGCCTCGTTCAATACATGATTGTAATTCAGTTAATAAGTCTGAATACATATGACTCCAAATTGAAATAACTACTTGTTCCTTTGCATCACGTATCAAATTTTTGCAAAAAGTTAAAATATTTTTTTCTCCTTTTACTGTTGAAACATAAATATCTTCTTTTTTATCTTTAGATTCTATTAATTTAAGTTCATTTTCTACATCATTATAGGTACTACTCCACTCTTCACGTATCCGTTCTAGAAATACATTTGCAGGCAAAGCAGTATAATTCTTAATATTACCACTTGTCTCTTCAAACATAACAACACCACGATTAGTAAGCGATTCAAGAATATCATAAATGCGTGAACGAGGTATTCCTGATGTTTTACTTATATTATAAGCATTTGATGTACCAGTACTTAATAATGCCACATAAGCCTTAGCCTCATATTGATTCAGTCCAAAACTTTGTAATTTGGTAAATAAAGAGTTTTCTATCATTTTTATTTCAATCTCCTATCAAATAGAAATATTTTTAGTATACTTAATGCAAATTCGCATTAGTTACCCCTATAATTTAGGTCTTATTTAACTTGAATTTGATGCAAGAATTTGAGAAAAAAAAACCCATTCTTTGTTTTATTAGAGGTAGTGGGCGCATCCGTGTTCTGAAAAGTAGTTACCACAATACGGTATTTAGTATCTGTGGTAACTATAAAGAAAAAAAGGCATTGCTGCCTTTTTAGTTGATGAACATTATAAGAAAAATGCGAATCAATTGAACTTCTGTTTTAGCTTTTTATATATTTGCTATAAAACAAGTATCTCAACACTTAATAAATTCTAACATCACAAAATATATACCCATAAATATCTGTTCCAAATAATCTCTAAAGCTTACATTATCCTAACCTTATTAATTTCTACATTGGATAGTAAATAACCATACTTAATGAGCAAATTGTATCGTCGGTATTTTGATAAGCATGAGGGCAGTCTGCCTTAAATCGTATGGAATTACCTGTTGTTACAACAAAATCTTCACCATTTATACTCATAGTAAGATTGCCAGAAAATACAGTAATGAATTCCTGTGTACCTTGTTGGTGAATTTCTGAAGATAAATAACCGTTAGTGTCAATCTCAATAGAATACATTTCAAACCGCCTTGCGCTGTCAAAGGTGAACACAGGAAATATCTTAATCCTGCCGTTATCCTCAACAAGTGGTTGCACTTGATACTTATCTACGATTTCAAAGTCAGCCTCTGGCATGCTCATAAGTTGGGTACATGATATTTTAAGCCCATTTGCAATCTTCCATACCGTTGACACAGTAGGGTTTACTTCACAACGTTCAATTTGGCCTAGCATACTTTTGCTTACACCGGTCAGCTTTGAGACATTGTCAAGGCTAAGCGTCTTTTCTGCACGAAGCTTTTTTAAGTTTTCAGCAATAATAAAATTAAGTTTTTCCAAAAAATCCCCTCCAACCTGTTGACAATATAATGCACAAATAGTATCATTATATTGCACGATATAATATATTATCCTTTTTGTGCATTATATCATACAATAGTTAGGAGGTAAATATCCATGCCAAATTTTACAGCATTTTTATCCTATGTCCTTATTGCAAACTTTGGTCCAGGACCGAATACTATTATGTCAATGTCAAATGCAAGCCGATACGGATTTAAGAAGAGCATAATGTTTAATGTAGGCATATTCTTTGGCGTCTTTATTCTATTTGCCTTAAGCAGTATTTTTAGTATGGCGCTCTACAGTTTTATCCCATCAATCAAATCAATTATGTCCTGTGTTGGTGCAGCGTATATGCTATGGCTTGCATGGCAAACCTACAAGAGCAAACCTAACAGTGAGGACAAACCTGAAAAGCGTACAAATACATTTTTATCCGGCTTACTTTTGCAGTTCGTCAATCCAAACGTTATTATTTATGGCCTTGCAACCGTTTCAACATTCATCGTACCATATTACAAATCTGTGTTCATACTTACAAGTTTTTCTGTAATTCTTGCTTTCCTTGGCTTTGTAGGAACCTGCTGCTGGTCGTTGTTTGGCTCTGTATTTCAGAAAGTTCTTGTAAAACATTATAAAGTCTTTAACATTGTTATGGCGCTTCTACTTGTCTATTGTGCAGTTTCATTGTTTCGTTAATCAATAACTATTTTGAAAATTAAAAAACAATAAAAATAAATCCGCTTACATTTTCCAAGATATGAAAGCGGATTTACTTTTATTGTTCAAAATATAGATTAGTTGTTAGGTAGGTAGGGAGCCTTGCGGCTCCTTTCCCCCTTAAGAACCGGACTTGTATGTTTCCATACATCCGGCTCAAGCCACCTTTTTATCTCAAACAAGTTAGTATGTACCAACTGTTTGGCACGAAAAATCCGTTGGTGTAATTTCCTCACATATTTTCATATTAGCAGAAAAGCAGCCGACTGATAGCAATAGATACCAGTTTTCATAACTGAACTTCTCTTTTACGAAGAAATTGCTTTCCGTTTTCTTTCATGTTGATGACCATGTGGAAGTCTGCCCTCTTTCGAGTGAATTATCAAATTCTATCCAGTGGGTTATTTTTTTCCCCTGAACTTTCGTCCTACTGGCATTCGCTTTCTCCACAATCCTTTACCCTCTGGTATTGTAGCTTTCTTTCGATTACCCTACCTCTGTCGAGGAACACAAAGGGTTTACCAAGTTCCACTAATAGTAGATTCAAATGGGTAAGTATCCTTCTATACTCCGATGGATATATGGGTTACTGCACGATTGGAAAACGATTCAATCTTTCCTATCCATATTAAGCTTGTTATTCCGCAGTACGCTTATCATAAGTGACGAAGATTACAAAGGTTCAACTTTCGTTTATACTTTCCGTTTTTCCCCTAACCCAGCATTGCTCCTGCGTAAAGCAATGGCATTAGGTAATTAACTCTCATGCAACCTACAAACCAATTACTCGGAATGCAGTTTCAAGCGGGGATACGCTTAGTAACTAACGCAGTTTCTCACGAAACACTACTAATTAGCGACTTCTTGTCGCACCGTATTAACTTACAAATGTTCATTATTATACTTCAATCATAAATATAATAGCGATATTTTCATTTTCTTATTTTTACTCGAATACTTATTGAACCAACATACTTCATTATATTTGAAAAAAAGATTCACCTTAGTCCTATATTCTCATCAATATAGTATGCTAATTATGATATCTTTCTTAATATCTTTTCTACAGTATTTATAATTTGTATAACCTAGTAAATATGAGGACACTCCCCATACATTAATTGTTAATGAAGCCCTAGCATATCTCATTTATATACCTATGATACTCTACAATCATGATATAAACCGAGTCACCAACAATGTTATTTTTTCTGACTTTGACTACTATCTATTTTCCACTTATGCAAAATTATACTCATATGTAAAACTGTGTTATTATCCAAAATCTCTTCATTATCTATGTGTTTATATACCTTTGGTATTACCCATCATTCTGAGTATCTTCTCATTTCCTCTTCATCTATTATTGTTGAGTGATTTAAAAATAAGTCTTCAAATACAGCTTTGAAGCTCTTATAATCCTCACTATTTTTTTTCTTTATCTAATCTATAATTCCACTCAATGCCGCTGGTCAAGGCTGATCTTGATATATTAGATAATCCTACATACAAATCTCCACCCTTTTCATACTCAAAAATATATGCCTTTGGGTGAAAGGATTTATTAGGTACATTGTAAAACCTTAAATCCACTTTATCTCCCATAATATCTTTAAGCATATACAGTG
>Ga0183101_1000213_pt4 | contig 43772 bp, 42 predicted proteins | sample Biomet3_FD_127790 | JGI IMG/M metagenome (GOLD analysis project Ga0183101, IMG submission 127790) | Microbial communities from bioreactor (seeded with sewage sludge) at LBNL, California, USA - Biofuel metagenome 3 | ecosystem: Engineered > Bioreactor > Anaerobic > Unclassified ... | reverse complement strand
TTTAAAAATAGAAGAGAATCCAATAAATACATAAATAATATTAAGACCATATACAAAAGCAATTGCTGATAAAAAAAATTAGCAACATTGCCTAAAGTATATGGTCTTTTTATATATTTACTTTAGTGTGTTTCTTGTATAAATGAAGAAATATTATTTTAAGTTAAGGAAGTGAGATGTTTGAGTTTAAAAGTGACAACATTTTCGAGTAAAGGCAGAGCTACCAGAATCTATGGATATAAGACTAAAAGAATCCACCATTTGCAAAGTGATAATCAATTAAGGCTTTTTCTTTTATTAGAATGGAATGATATGGTTAAAAATATTGAGGAAAATGTAGAACTTAAAGATTTAGAAATAGTAATTGATAATGTGGAAGATTTAAGATTAGATAAATTTTCTGATAAAGAAACAGGACAACTATATCAATTACATACAAATTTTCTGGTGACTACTAAAAGAGATAATGTAGAAGAGCAGGTGGCAATCTCTGTGAAGGCTTTATCCGAAATTGAACGAAGAACTGTTATTGAAAAAATAGAAATTGAAAGACGGTTTTGGAAAAATAAATCTATTCCATTTTATGTAGTAACAGAAAAAGAAATTAACAAGCAACTTGTAGATAATATTAAGTGGGTTAGAGAAACGTTGATAGATAAAAGTATAGAAAGCAAAAGAAAATTAGCAGAGCATTTATATTATTTTTTACAAGAAAACAAGCAGAAAAAATTAAATGATGTTTTAGCTGAATTTGATGACAATGTTGGAGCTAAGAGGGGAACAGCTCTTTTCATATTGAGGTATTTAATAGGAATAAAAGAAATTGAAGTAGATATGAAAAAAAGCATTGATTTAAATGAAATAATTTCAGTTCTGATAAAATTTTAGAAGATTGAGGTGAGAAATAAGTGATATTTAAGGAAAATATGATTTTTAAGTTAGGAAATGAAGAGTATAGGATTGTAGGTAGTGATACTTTTAGAAACAATATTTTCATCATTCAACTATGTGAAAAAGTTAGATGGCCGCAAGTAATTAATCAAGAGAATTTAGAAGAGTTATTTATAAGAAATGAAGCTACAGAAGTGAAAAATGATAGGTTCATGGAAATTAAGACTTTTGAAATTACAGATGAAATGGCTGAAAAACGTGACTTTTATTTTGAAGTTATATGCTTTCTAATTAAGAATAGCCCTGAATATGAAATTTACTATAAGAAGAGCAGAAAATCAGTTGTTGATAAAACAATGGAGGTTTATGGAATTAGCGAAAGCAGTATCAAAAGAATATGGTGTAGTTACTTAAAAAGCGGAAAGATAATCCAATCATTAATTCCAAAAACATATAATTGTGGAGGTAAGGGCAAAGAAAGAGTGCATGAACGAGGGGAATTTGTTGTAGATGATAAAATGAAAAGATTTTTTAAGGAAGGCATTAATAAATATTACAATACTAAGAAGAAAAATAATAAAAAGATGTGTTATGAACTAATTATAAGGGATTTCTTAAAAGCTAATCCTAATGAAAATATTCCAAGCTTAAAACAGTTTTACTACTGGTTTTCAAGAATTACTAAAGATGATAAAAGAAATGAGATTGCAAAACGCTATGGAGATAGAATTTATCAGCAGACTGCAAGAGCTATAATAGGTAATTCAAATCAGGATACATTAGGTCCAGGAGAACTTTTTCAGATAGATAGCACAATTTTAGACATATATTCGGTTAGCCGATTAAACAGAAACCTGATCATTGGAAGAAATGTATTGTATCTGGTCATAGATGTATACAGCAGAATGATTGTTGGGATGAATGTTACCATAGAACCTTTTAATAGTTATGAAGGAGCAAAAGGAGCTTTAATAAATGCTATGACAGATAAGGTTGCTTACTGTAAAAAATTTGGTATAGATATTCAGAAAGAGGATTGGGTGAGTGCAGTACCATCAAGAATTTTGGCAGATAGAGGAGAGCTTTTATCAGGTAATATTGAAAATGCCATAAGTAATTTAGGAATACTTATTCAGCAGACAAGTTCTTACAGGGGAGATATGAAGGGGTGTATAGAAAGGGCCTTCGCAAGTGTTCATTCTTACATTACGCCATTTGTAAATGGAGTGGTGGAAAATAAATATAATGTGATTCCAAGAGGCAATTCGGATTATAGACTTGAAGCAGACCTTACGTTAGAAGATATAACTCAGATGGTAATTAAATACATTTTGTTTTATAACAATAATCATGTTTTAAATCATTATGAGTCGGATGGCATTAATATAGAAAATAGTATTCCTAAGATTCCGAGTAAGATATGGGAATACGGAGTTAAAGTAAAAAAAGGATTACTTAGAGAATTGCCAGAGGAGATAATAAGGATTAATTTATTACACAATAAAGAAGTTGCGGTTACAGCAAAGGGAATAAGATTTAATAAATTATATTATGTTTCTAAATATACATTGGAATCAGGATTTTTTCAAAAGGCACGAATTGAAGGGACGTATAGAGTTAGAGTAAGCTATAATCCTAATGATCTTTCAGAAATTTATTATATCAAAGAGAATGGACTTAGTTATGATACATTAACTTTAGTTACATATATGGAACATTATAAAGGTATGAGTGAAGAGGAGATTAATAAGGTTTTTGAATATGAAGAGAAATTAAACAAGAAAGCTAATGAAAAAGAAATACAGGAAAAGATTAAATTATTCGATGAAATAGAAAGAATAGCAGGTAAGGCTAAGCAGGAGCAAGAAAGAGTTAGGGATAAATCATTAAATAAGACACAAAGGTTAAAACATATAAGAGAAAATTTAGAAGAGGAAAGAAATTATTTTAGAAAAAATTCGGACTTATATGAAGAAGTAGAAATATTTGATAAAAGTAAATATGACGAATTAAGCGTATTTGAAGATGTAGCAAATGAATGGAGTAATGATTATGAGTAAAGAGATAGTATTACCTAATGGAACAGTTGCGATAGAAGCAGAATATAGAGAGCAATTAATAGATGAATTTAATAACCCATATATAAAAGCATTACCAGAGATTATATCTAAAGAAGAAATAGTTAAAAAATTAGTTTTTAGACCTAAAATAAAAAATGATGAATTATTTTTACCTAAAGAGTATAAGCTTAATATGCTACCAAGAATTTACAAGTTATTCCTTCCTTTACCACTCCATGTTGACGTATGGAACATGATTAATACACTTATAAGACAGGGGTATGTTGCAAGAAATCCTTTTGATTCAAAATTTAAAAGATACAGTAATGTACTCGGAACTAAAATTGTAAATAAAATATATAATTTAGATACTAATGAAAATTTTAGAACAACAGCTCAATGTGGATTGCTCTTAGGAATATCAGGCAGTGGAAAAAGTACAACTGTACAAAGAGTAATAAATAGTATTCCTCAGATAATTATTCATAATGAATACGAGGGAAGAAATTTTAATCAAATGCAAGTTACTTGGCTAAAATTAGAAGCTTCGGCAACTGGTAGTATAAAATCATTAATACTTCAATTTTTTATGCAATTAGATTCTTTATTGGGAACGAATAATATGCAGAGGTATGTATCAAAACATTTATCTGTGGATATGATGATACCAATAATGGGACAAGTAGCAAATTCAGTTGGATTAGGGCTACTTATAGTAGATGAATTGCAACATTTAGATAAACAAGAGAAGAATGTAATGAACTTTTTTGTAACTATAATGAATAGTTTTGGGGTTTCTTTATTATTAATAGGAACTCCTGCTTGTTGTAGTATGTTACAGAGAGAAATGAGAATTGCAAGAAGGGTTAGTGGTAGTGGTGCTGTAATTTTTAATCCAATGCAAAATGACAAGGAGTTTGAAATTTTAATTAGAGGAATATGGAAATATCAATGGTTAATGAAACCAACAAAGCTCACAAAGGACATAGTTGATACTATGTTTGAAAAATCACAAGGCATATGTGATTTAGTTGTAAAGCTTTATGTTAATGTGCAAAAAAGAGCAATAGAAAAAGGATTAGAAGAAATAACTATAGATTTAATTAATAAAACATGGAATAAGGAATTTGTTTTGTTACAACCAATGATACAAGCAATTAAAAGCAATAATATGGCTAAGAAAATGATGTTTGAAGATATTAAAGAAATTGAAATAGCTAATTTAGCTCCTAAAATAGAAAAGAGAAGATTGTTTAAGAATGATAGTATCGAAGAAGAAACTAAAACTAAAATTGTTAAGAATAAAAAAATAAAAATTTCTGAACTTGAAAAAGATGATATAAGAAGAATTGTTTTAGAAGGAAAGAAAAATAATAAATCAGAATATGAGGCTTTACAAGAATCAGGAATTTTAATTAATTTGGATGAAATATTAGGTGATAAAGTATGATAAATTGCTTTCCAGTGATATATGAAGATGAATTATTATATAGTTTAATAGCAAGATATAGGAGAATATGTGGAATAATCAATAGACAAGCAATTAGCAGAGATCTTTATAATATTGAGCAAGGAATAATTTCAACTTTATTTCCGCTACATCTTAATAGAATTGGTAGTGTTATTCCGCCAGGGAACAAGATTACAGGAGAAGATTTATTAAAAAATAATACCATGTATGAATTTTGTACTAAATTTTTATCAAAAGAGCGTAGTAATGAAATAAAGGAGAATATGTTAGAAGAAACAAATGTCAATTTACTAATGAAGGTTGGAATTAGTAGTAGCGGAGTAAAGTGGAATAAATGGCTAAAGTTTTGTCCTATATGTATTGAAGAAGACTTGAAATTAGGAGCATTAGGGGAAAGTTATTGGAGAAGAGAACATCAATATATGGGTGTATTAATTTGTAAGAAACATAAAATTTTCTTGCAAAATAGCCCTATTAAAACAATTGAAACTTATCCAGAATATATTTGTGTTGAGGACATTGAAATGAAAGAGAGTAGTCCGTATGACAGTAGATTTATTGAATATAATTTAAAATATATAGATTTAGTAAATAAATTAATGACTCATGGAGAAAAAAGATTAGAAGTAGTAGATATAAATAATTTTTATAAATATAAACTTAGTCGAAGAGGATTAGTCTCAAAAAACGGAAGAATTAATAAAAAAAAATTATTGATGGAATTTAAAGAATTTTATCCAGAAGAATATTTGAATTTGATAAATAGCAATTTCAATGTTGAAGATGATTATAATTGGTTAAGTAGATTTTTTGATAATAGAAGTAAATTAACACTTAGGCATTTACTTCTATTACAATTTTTTGATTCTTCAATAGAAGAAATGTTTGAAATAGCAGAAAATATAACTATAAATTCAAAAAGTATAATAAAAAAACACAAGCCCAATAAAAATTTATTATCAAAAAGAAAAAAGGAATGGATTAAAATAATACAAAATAATCCAAATAAATCAAGAAGTCAGTTAAAAGAAATAAATAAAGCTGTTCATACTTATGTTTATAGGCATGACAAGGAATGGTATTATAAAGTTACCCCTGAACATATAAGAAAAGTTAGAAGTGTTACTATAGACTGGAATAAACGAGATATGGAGTTGTTAGAAAAAGTTAAAATTGCAGTAAATAATATTTTAAATAAACCTGGAAAACCAACAAGAATTTGTAGACAAAGCATTAGAAGAGAACTTGAAATGACAAGAGGAATGAACAATCACCAATTAGTAGAAACAAATAAATATATTAAAACCATAACAGAAAATTATGAAGATTATTGGAAAAGAAAAATTAAGTGGGGAATAGATCAAATGTTGATAGAAGGAGAGCATATTTCAGTTTTTAACATTCAATTAAAGTGTGGATTTGGAGGACATTATAGACCTGAAATAAAAGAAATGATAACTGAGATTTTAAGGAATATATAAAGTGATAGTAATAAATTTAAATATATTCCAAGTTAGGGCGGTTAATTTATATATAATTACTCTTATGTATTTGTAACTTCACAATTATATAATATATAATTAGATAGATAATTATTATAAATTTATACGAATGGATTTGATGACATATTAGAAAAAGTATTTATTTAAATATTAACAATACTTTAATGGGGTGCATTTATGTATTTTATTATTAAACCATGGGAAGAAATAACGGATGAAGAAAAGCAATATCTGCTTAATTTAACAAAAGAAGAATTACAGTGTAGATGGAATACTAAACAAGGAAAAGAAATTATAGCAGAAATAATAAAAATAAATTTAAATTATGGAAAGAGTAGTGAGTATAAAAAGATTATTGGTACTATCAAAGATACTTATGATGATAAAAAACCTAAATTTGATTTTAGGGGAATACAATTTGATAATTTCTCATGTATAAAAAATAATGAAATTTTTAGTTTTGACTTTTCAAATTGTAATTTAAAATACTCAAATTTTTCAAATTCAGTATTCACAGACGCTAACTTTTCTAAGAGCAGTATACTTTATAGTGATTTGCGTAATTCTATATTCGATGGCTGTAATTTTAATGGTTGTAATTTAACACTGACATCTTTTAAAAGTAGCTCTTTGGAATATGCAAATTTAAAAAATGTATGGATGACAGATGTTAATTTTACCAATGCCAATTTAGGGTATGTTTCTTATAATAATAAAACAGATTTTCAAAATATAGATGTAAAATCAGTTCAAGGGTCCTCTAATCCGCTATTTGTTGATTATTTACAAAGAAAGCAATATCTTAAAAATTTCAAGCATAAAGAAAAAGTTACATATTATATTTGGTGGATAATAAGTGATTGTGGACAAAGCTTTTTTAGATGGTTTATCTCATTAGTAGTTATATGCTTATTATGGGGAGTTATATATAGTTCATTTCCAAATTCATTTGCAATAGCTAATGGAAGAGCGAATACTGGGTTTACATATTATTATTATAGTATAGTTACCTTTACAACATTAGGTTTTGGAGATATAGTTCCTGTTGATCTGTTTGGTGAAATAATAGTATCTGTAGAAGTTATAATTGGTTATATAATGCTTGGAGGGTTGTTAAGTATTTTATCTGATAAGTTTATTCCTAAAAGATAGTAAATTTAAGAAGTATATTACAATTAAGCTGATTATAGATAGAAAATATTATAAGGAGATAGTAAATGATAATAATAACTGAAAATGAAATTGAAGAATATACCAGAAAAATGTTTACTGATGATGGAAAAACTATTATATCACAACATAAGGTTTTCAATGGAGAAAAAGATTTTGCTTTGTGCATGATAGAACAAACATTGGGTTTATTAGAAAGAACTAAAATTAATGATGAATTTGTTATTCAATATTTAAAGGGATTGGTTTATTTATCGCAAGATGAATTACATCATTATAAAGAATATCTTAAAGCTTTTGTTAGAAAGGACAGAGTTATTGAAATTGCAATACAGGGAGAAAAATTATCTAAGCAAGATAAAAGAGTTTTATCAGAAATTATGAGAACTAATTTGGCTGAATATACTATGAAGGGTGAATACCAGAGTTGCTGTTATTCCGCTATGAAAGCATTTTTGATTACAGCATATTGCATTCTTCTTAAAGATGTTAATTTTTGTATTGGAAGTATTGATATGATTGCAGATTTAGATGATGAATTACAAAGTATTAACATTTATAAGACTGAGCATGAACGAGATTTTATTAAGTTGGAGTGGCATAGTAGCAATAAGATTAATAGCATGTATATGTTATATAAAACTCAATATCCAGGGCTTGATAAAGGATCGATATTAGACCTCGTTTCAGCAGATGTAATAGAAGAAGATTATTATTTTAAAGATGAAAGATTTTCAATTGCTCCGAGTATATTAGTCAAGCAATATTGCTCGATTATAGAACATGAAGTAAATGAAATTATAAAATTATTGAATTTTGACGATAATCCCAATGTACATTTAATGTGGAATGATATGAAAATATATGTAAAAAAACATGATATAGATTTAGAAAGTACCACATTTGAATTAAGAGATTTATTGGACAAGTTACATGGGCTAAGAAATAAATCATCTCATGGAGGTATTATCACAAAAAAAGAATATGAAACTATTACTAAATATAAATGTGACGGGTTATTTAATGGATTATCTATGAAGAAATTGGAAATAAAGAACATAAAAATATCTCCATCAATAGAAGAAATAAGTAAGTATATGGACTTTAAGAAGTAGTTAGGGTTCGTATTTAAATCTTTAATATTTTTCCTTAACCCTGTAATAATATATTATAATATATTATTACTATGAATAAGCCAATCAATCCATGAGAATTCCCACTAAACCCTGGCGATTTCCGCTAAATCCTGACGAAATCGCCATCTTGGATCGGAATTCAACCCAATCAAAAATTAAAACAAAAACCCAGAGCTGAGAGTAAAATCTCGGCTCTTTTTTCATGCAGAGAATTAGATTTAAGGGAGAAGGAAGGTAGGAGCAAGGAAAGCGTTAATGTGAGATATAGCAAGGGATTAGGGAGAGGTTAGAGGGAGGGGAAGAGAGACCTCGGCTACGAAGTAGGGTTAAGGATGTTAGGATTAAGGTTGATTTTAATATAGCAGTAATTGGAGCTAAAGCAAGGAAAAATGAGGGTTAAGAGAGGAACAAGATTTGAGAGAACAGCCTTTTCAATGGGATTTTTAGGTGGGAAAGAAGTGAGAGAAGAGGATTGAAGGGGTAATTGTGAGAGTTATAAAGTGAGGCATAGCAAGAGTTTAGAGTGATTTTAGTGAGATGTGGGGAAAGCCTCGGCTAACGCCATTGGCGGGCAGGTTAGGAAGAGAGAATTAAGGTTAGAAGAGTTGGTTGAGAGGAATTCCTTGGTTCTAATTTCGTCAAACTATCGTGGGTTTCCGAATAAAGGTTGGCGAAGAAAGAGGTATTGAATACCATGATTTTGGGGTAGAAAATTCTAAAGATGTTGACGGAAATTGACGGGAGAATGTGGGGGGAGATGGGGAGATTTCGTCAGTGTTTAAGGTTCGAGTACATAGTAGGAACGATTTTTGAGAAAAATCGTTAAGGAATAAAGTGAAAAAATATAAGTTTATCAAACTATGGGAAATAAAGTATTATTAATGATATAATAGAAATAATTAAGGTTATATTAGGTCTCATAGGAGAGTTTATTTAAAACTAATAAAGGACAGTAGGTGAATGTAATGGAGGACTTCTTGGAAAAACAAAAGGCAATAGAAGATTTATTAATGGACATGGAGATTTTTGAACAGATAGAAACCAAACTATCCAACTTTAATGCGTTTGAAACATTAGGTATTGTAAATGCTGAAATAAGACATAGTAATGTCTTAGCATGGCTACTTAACCCGAAAGAAAATCATGGTTTGGGTGATGTTTTTATAAAGAAATTAATTCAAACATTATTCTATCAAAATAAAAATACAATTTTGAAAAGTAACGTAACTCTATTTGATATATCTCTTATGGATTATTATGATTTCAATATTAGAAGAGAATGGAAAAATATTGATATATTAGCTATTTCAGAGGAAAATAAATTAGTATTAGTTATAGAAAACAAGGTATGGAGTAAAGAATCAAATAATCAATTAAAAAAATATTTTGATATTGTTCATAAGGAATTTTCAGAATATAACAAGGTGTTTATTTTTCTAACGCCATATGGTGACGCTCCAAGTGATGAAGAAAATTGGATTAGCTTTGATTATAAAAATGTATTTGATATACTACAAAAATCAATTGAGTTAAAAAAGGACCTGATAAGTCAAAATGTTAAATTTTTTATTGAACAATATTTAGAAATTTTAAGGAGGTATATTGTGGGAAATTTTGAATTAGAGAAGATATGCAGAGAAATATATTATAAACATCAAAAGGCGTTGGATTTAATATTTGAATATAAACCAGACATCTACTCTGAAATATCAGATTACATTGCCGAAGTATTAGAACAATATCCTAATGTATTAAAAGACAACTCAAATAAGACATTAATACGATTTATTACAGAAGATTTGGATAAAATTATAGAAAAGAAAGGTAATGGGTGGACGACATCAAATAGAATTCTACTTTATGAAATTCAAAATAAGAACGATAAGATAGTTGTAAAATTAATAATTGGTCCTGGCGATGATATAATAAGAAACAAGCTGTTTGATATAGGGAATAAAAATAAGGACTTGTTTAAAGGTAGAGTAAATACGTTAACACCTCAATACACTCAAATATTTTCTAAGGAATTATTATCTAAAAACTACATTAATAGGTTTTATAGTAATATTGAGGTTATTCAGAAAAGAATTAAAATTGAAATTCAAAATTTTATAAGTAATGAAATGAAAGAAATTAATAATTATATTATACAAAATTTTGTATAAATAACATTTAAGTGGTATTTTTTATCTTGGTTTGATATTACTCCAAATAAGTAAATCCATAAGAATAATAATAAGTTCTTAAAAATGTTACTAAAGTTAATGGTAGAATTTATAATAAATGTTGATTAGATTTCTGTTGCAGTAGTAGTTGCTATAGTAGAGATAATAGACAATTGCACTTTTATTATTGGACATTAATAAAATAGTTCCCCATATATCATTCAAAATCTCCAAACTCATAAAAAAGTTCGGGAAAAATAGATAGGGCATACGCCCCGTATTAGGTCAGAAATGGCTTGGTACGGGGCTTTTTAGCGTGTTTGTTTTGGGGAACTATATTATGATTCTGGCATTTTATCTGAATTTTAACCTGTTCATAAGTCGGAAAAAAGGGCGATTTTGGTGACGGGATTTTTATTATGATACAGAATTTGGGATTGGGTGGGGAGGGAGATGGAGTGAGGGTTGAGAGGGTGTGGGAGTGGTTGGGAGATTTTTTATTCGGGAACATAGATAGGACGGAATTTTTCAAATTCCTTTAAGGGATAAGATTAAGGGGAGACAGTATTTTTTAATATACGTATATAAGTTAGATGGAAAGCAGTAAGAAACTTATTGATTAAGTATAAAAATTAATATTATTTTGAAATATTAGATAAAGAAAGTGGTATAATTAGACAAAATGTTATTTGAATTTATAATTTTGAAGAAGGTGACGAGAATAAATGAATGAACTACAACAAAAGTCTATATCTGAACTAAAAAATAAAAATGAAAAATATATTGAAGAAATTGATAAATTACTTAAACAAGTAAAAAAAGAATATAAAGAATTTGATGGTTTTGAAAAGTCTTTTTGGAAACAAGTTAATGATATGGAGAAAGCTCATTCGCAAATACCTTTTCTACCATTTAGTAATGCTTATTGTATAAAAGACAACTATTTTAGTATTCCTATAAGACCATGTATAAAAGACAGTTTATATGGGGCAGTTAATGAAGAATACTTATTTTTGTCAGATGAATATTTACAACATATAGAAGATGAAATATCAGAGAAGGCTCATAAAATGAGCAAAAAGCTATCCTATTATATAGAAATAATGTCTGAATTGTTAAATAAGATAATAGCGAGTAATTCTATAACAAAAAGATTAAGTGGATTAGATAGCAAATTTGCTGAGTTAGAAGAAAAAACAAAGTTGTTCTGGTATCCAGTAGAAATGTCAAGAAGAGAGTATTCTTTGCGAGGAAGTTTTATTCCTCCCATGTGTATAGTTAGGACAAACCCACAATTAGTAATACCATTTCATAGAAGATTAATGATACAATATGATTATTTATTTAAATCAAAGAATTTACATATAGGTATTTTAAATAACACAAAAGCAATATTGTTTTATATTAATGAATATTTACCGTTTGCAGAATTGATTCCTTTAACTGAAAGTAAAGGGATTAATATTTCAAATATAGTAAGTCCAAAACAAGTACAATTAGGTTCAGAGAATATGTTTGATGGACAAATTAGTATTGGAAACGAAGGAGAATTGAAAAATGGGTATTAATATAGGAAATAATAATGTATTTCAGGGAAACATAAATATAGGTGATAAGGCAAAACAGATTGCTAAAGAGTTCAACCAAGAATTTAATGATATTGGTAAAATATTTGAATTGCTTAGAATGGATATAATTAAAAATTATAATGGTGATGATAAAGAAAGTGTATTGAAAAATTATGATGAGTTAAAGAATGAAATAATTAAACCTGTTGAAGAAAGAAATAATAATTTTATAAAGAATAAATTGGAGATACTTAATAAGGCATTTTCATTTATAGCAAATAGTTCAAGTATTGCGGGTTTAATCTTAACAATAGCACAGGTATGTAAATAGCCTAAATACTATTAAAGATGAAATATATATATATTGTAAATATGTTTCTGTAAACTGCACGTATTAAAGGTAGTGTAGAAAATAGCAATGATGTTTATGACCACATAATAGTTCCTTTCCAATTCAATCTCTGCCTAAAAGAGGTTATCATTACCATTCGTTAGAACGTGTCAGGTAGATATGGATTAAGCTGTGGACGAGATATATAATGATTTGAGCAAGAGATAAACAAGGCTCAATCATCAATCGAACAAGCTTCAATGGATAAGAAAAAATAGAATAGAGGGTAAGATATTTGCAATAGAAAAGGAAAGACTTTATTTGAAATAAATAAGGTTTTTCTTTTTATGTGTTTTTAAATAACGGATTGGAAGAGGGAGTAAGAAAAACTATATTTGAATTTATGATGGAAGAAAAGGGGTTTGATGTGTGTGTGGAGGAAAGACTTTTTTAAAAATGAACAGGATAGAAGCAAGAAGATTAAGTGAGAAGTGAATAGGTAGACTGTATTATTGGTGAATTACATATATCAATGGTTTATGCAGAATAATGATAGAATTTTAAGCTGATTATGTTCTTTGTAGAATTGATAACATAATAGATTTAAAATTTGATTTATCAGGGAAATATGGTAGGCTTTTTAGCAAGGCGTTATAATCAATTAAGTGAGATTAGACCATCAAGAAATAATGTGTAAAATAAATTTAAACAATTAGGTCTGTATTAAAGAAATAGTAAAAAAGTAAGAGAGAGTAGAATGAAATATAAAAATATATGCTTGAAAATTATTAAATATAAGTTTTTCTTTTAAATATATGTATTAATCTGTTAAAATAAATAATGAAATGTATATATACAAAAAATTACATGGATAGAGTATTGGAAAATAATTGTTTTAAGACAAATACCAATCCTATTGGAAATAAGTGTAACATTTTGTTATTAAAGTTTCAGATAAATATATCAAAAATGTAACATTTTTTAACTGCTTGAAATAAATCTAACACAAAATAATAAATATAAGGGGGGATTTAAAATTGAATGCTCAGGAAACAAAACTACAGTTATTATTGGAAGGGACTAAACAATATGTAATTCCATTATTTCAGCGTCAATATAGTTGGGGGCAAAGTCAATGGAAAACGTTATTTAATGATTTGTTAGAATTATATAATGAACCAAATCCTAAAGACCATTTTATGGGGTCTATTGTTACAATGCCTGTACTTTCAAGACCAGAAGGTGTAGCAAAATATTCAGTTATAGATGGACAACAAAGATTAACAACTTTCTTTATAATATTAAGTGTTATAAGGGATTATGCTAAAGAAGACGGGGGGAATTTGCCTGATATTATAAATGAGTTATATTTATTTAATAAGTTTTCAGAAAACAATGATCATTATAAGCTACTACCAACACAAGGAGATAGAAAGAACTTTTTTGAAACAATGTCAGGCTGTCAAAGTGAACCAGAAGATAAGTTAAATCAAATTAACAAAGCATATAATTATTTTTCAAAGCAGATAAAAATAAAAAAGATTGATATTGAAAAATTATTTAAGACATTAATTAATAGTTTACTAATAGTCAGTATAACCTTAAATAAAGATGACAACCCGTATAGAATATTTGAAAGTTTAAATGGTACAGGATTACCATTGGCAGAGAGTGATTTGATTAGAAATTATTTCTTTATGAGAATTCACGTTAATGAACAAGAAAATGTTTATAAGAGTTTGTGGAAACCAATGCAAGTAGCTTTTGATAATTTTGATAAAGAAAATGAAAAAGGAAAAACACTTTCAGATTTTATTAGACATTTTTTAATAAAAGATGGTGGGCAAATAAGAGAGAAAGAGGTTTATTCATCTTTAAAAGAAATTGCGGACAGAAAGAATGATGATGAAATAATTATATATTTGACAGATATATATGATTGTTCAAGGCATTATTTAAAGTTATTAAACCCAGAATTTGAAATTAATAATAAAATTAGAGAACGAATTAAGCGTCTTAATAGGCTTGATGTTACTACATCTTATTGCTTTATACTTAATCTATATGAGATATATAGTCGCAATAAAATATCGGATGATGAATTTTGTGAGTTGTTAAGTATAGTTGAAAATTTTGTAATCAGAAGATTTATATGTGGCGTACCTGCTAATCAATATAATAAGATTTTTCCGCCACTTTTTAGAGCAATTAATAAAGATAATATTGTAAAATCACTTATGGAACAGCTTAAAGATAAAAATTATCCAAAGAATATAAAATTTAAGACACAACTTTTGACATTAGCACTATATGGTAGAGGTAAGGATAATAAAGTTAAGCTTATATTAGAATCATTAGAATCCTGGCATGGGCATAAAGAACAAGTTGAGTTCAATAAACTACAGATTGAACATATAATGCCACAGAAGTTAACTAATGAGTGGAAAAGACATTTAGGCGATAAGTGGGAGAATGCTTATGATAATTATTTACACTCAATTGGAAATTTGACATTAACTGGATATAATCCAGAGCTATCTAATCTGTCATATAATTTAAAAAAGAAAGAGTATAAAAATAGCCATCTTGAATTAAATAAGTATTTTGAAAATATTGAGAAATGGGATGAAGAGGAAATAATTAATAGAGCAAATAAATTATCAGATCATGCGTTAAAAATATGGCCATCGTTTCATAATAATGAAAGTGAGGACGATATAAATAATATAGTGGTTTCAGATGTAACGGGCAAAAAACCTGCGTCATTATTTATGTTAAATCAAGAATTTCAAGTAAGTACATGGAAAGAAGTTTTGATAAAAACACTTGAAAATACGTATATTTTAGATGAAGAAGTATTCTCTATACTTAATGAAGAATATCCAAATCGTATTAATCAAGATAAGGACAAGCTAAGAGTCCCATATGATTTCAGAAATGGTTATTTTGTTGAGGTAAATCAGTCAGCAGAATCTATAAAAAAGTTCTGTCTACAGATTATTAATAGATTTGAATTATCAGAAGAGGATTGGAGAGTTGAAACTATTTAATATTTTGAAACATTCAGTTATTTTACTAATGAAATACTATCGTCTGAAATGGAAGATTTAACATAAGAATAGTGAGATAGACATATAAAAACAGCTACAGATAAATTCTATAGCTGTTCTTTTGATAAAACAAAGTGAAATTCTGGTAGGACATTCACATTCATTTTATGGGCAAAGACAGTAGTCTTTTGGCTAATTTATATATTTATTATATAAGGTTTGATTTCTAATGTAAATAATACAATAGTCAATATAAATACAGCTATATATAACATTTGAGATTAACAAGAAGAGACCTCGTTAGGAGGTCTCTTTTGCTGTCCATCAAACCTTGAAGATGGAATTTAATCTTAATTTTGCAATAATATAATACCACCAATTTGAATATTATGTCAATTATAAAATTAGGGACAAGTGCATATAAGATAGAAACAAATAAATAAAAACAAGGAGCTACAACATAAAGAAGTAGCGTGATAAATCAGGAGGATGATATTATATGCAAAACAAGACAACAAACTTCGGACAGTTCATTAAAACGCTTCGAGAAGAACGTGGTGTTTCTTTAGAAAAAATGGGAGCAGACACAGGTCTATCAAAATCTTACATAAACCGCCTGGAAAATTCTACCCGTGACAACCCTTCATTAGACAGCCTGGCAAGGCTAATTAAATACTTTGGCATATCGTTTTCAACAATAGAGCAGTTCTGTGACTGTGGAGATAACGGAGAAGGAACAATTCAGAATTTAGAGTATGTTCTTCTTAATGAAAAATATCTATTTGCTAACATAGAAGCAGATATTTCGTTAAAAATGATACTTAGAGAATTAATTGCGGAGATTGAGAATTATTGTACTAAAGCGTCTACATCAAGGCAAGACGAGGCTAAACTGTTGGATTTAACAGTATTATTAAGAGGAAATTTGTTAGGCGAATAGCCTATATTGTTCAAAAGGAAGGATCAGTTTACGCTGATTCTTTTTTTAGAAAGGTGTGATTATATGTCAATAAACGGTAGTAACAAAGAATTCTTAATGTCAACGTTTTTGAAATTAAATAAAGAAATTCTTGAAGAAGAGCTTGGAGTGAAGATAGATTATCTACATTTGGAAAAGAACTTCCAGAATAGGAAAGTAGATATGAATGGATCAATTAATGGAAATAGGGAGAGGTTATTGATTGAGTGGCAGACAGACAATAGTTATCCAGTACATTTTAGACAGGTACAGGAATTGATAGCTATTTCTAATGCAGATGAAAAGACTAACATTGTATATGGCTGTTTTGGAGCAAAAGATGACATGATTACAGAACTTATGCAAACTGTTGTATTTTATGCAGAAAAGAATATAAAGCTTATTTTTCTAAAAATCAACTCAACGGTTATTCCAATATTACAAGAAATAAATGTAATTAATAAAACTTTGCAGATAAAAGAATTAGAAAGGTTAAAAGATATTGATAGGATATTTGTAGATAAAAAATCTATAGAAATTTGTAATAGTATATCAACTGATATAATAAGTGATGAACAGGAAAATATGAGTTACGAGGAAGAATTGCTATTGAGCATTTTAAAGCGATTAAGAATCGATTCTAAGGAGATTTCTGTAAATATACATAGATACAAGAAATTGACTGGAAAGAATTTTGGTATTGGCGGTAATTATGGAGGAATAACATATAAGGTATTAATTAACAAGAAAAAAATGGTAGGAGCAGAGCTTACGTTTGATAGTGAAGGAAAAGAGATATATTATAAATTGTTAAGTAGCAAAGAGAGCATAAATGATGAATTTAACTATACTTTAAAATGGCATACAAAATTCGAGAAGGTTGGTGTCTATTATCCTATTTCTTTTTTTTATACCGATCGGGAAATGATGATAAATAGGTTATGCAGGGATACGAGAAGACTGATTATTTCTTTTAATAACTATATAAAGGAAATAGTGGAAGAATTAAAGACCAATACTTAGGATTTAAGACCAGACTTAATTGTCTGGCTTATTTTTTTATATTAGGTAGGACTGCTTTAAAAATATCGTCAATAACCTTTAGTTCTCTTTTAGAAGCATTATTAATATCAGAAATTAAACTATCTTTATTTACATCTATACTATCATCACCGAACACTATATAATCAAGACTGATATTCATTTTCTTGGCTATCTTTACCAATGTTTCAATTGAAGGTAGACGTTCACTACGCTCAATTTGGGTGTAAAATGATGTAGATATGTTAATTGCCTCAGCAAATTCATCACGAGTCAATCCTAAAAATTCTCTATTTTTCCTAATTCTCTCACCAATAAGTTTCCTGTTGATTGTATAATCCATTAAAAAACCACCTCGCATATATTAACTTTACAGTTAATATATAAGTGACAGAATACGCTTAAAGTATAAAAAAATATTGCTTAAAGCATATATATAAAGTAAAATATAGATATAATAATATAAAATAGGAAATCAGGGGGAAATATGAAGAAGAAATTATTAACGTTAATATTAGGTGTTGCTTTATCAGTAAATTTTGCTATCCAAGCTAATGCGGAAACAGCAGGTTGGTACAATAATAGCGGTACATGGTACTATTACTATTCTGATAGCTCTATGGCTACAGGATGGATACAAAGCAGTGGTAAGTGGTATTATATGTTGAATGATGGTTCTATGGCGGTTAACACTAAGGTTAATGGTTATTACTTAGATAAAGATGGTGTTTGGAATACAAATGCTCCTGCTACTATTTACAATGGTGCTGATATAAAACAAAAGCTTAGTAGTTTAGGATTTGTTCTTACAGGCAGTGGAGCAAGATTAAATCCTTATGGGTTGTCTGGAGGAGCAAATTTTGAAGTTATGGACTACAATGTTCTTTCAGGCGATAAAGACATAAACTTAACTATTCTACAAAGCAATTCTGAAAATGATAAAAAGGTAAAAACAATATTGAATTGGATATTACCAACACAAGGGGATTACCTATATAGTATCTTAGACACAAACGGATTAAAGTCTCAAACTTTAGAATTGGATGGTAGGACTATAGCTATAAACGTTCAAAGCTATGGTTTGAGTATTAATTTTAGCCCAATTAGTTAGTACGCTTCGCTAAAGGAATAATAGGTTTATCATAGATTAAGAGCTAAGGCTCTTAATTTTGAACCTTAAATTCTATTTGAAAGGGGAGTTTGAATGGATTTAAGGAAGTGTTTAGAAGATTTAATTATGATGTATGACAATGATGTATGTTGCGGGATTCAAGATGATGAAGAAAGAAAAAATGCTAAGCTCTTACTTGGAGAAATTATTATATTGTTAACTAAATTACAATTAGGAATGAGGTGTTGTGAAAACGATAATTGTCCAGTAAGTCCTAAGAGGGAACTTAAAAGGTTATTTGATGATAATGCAACTGAACTTAGAAGGCTGATACCGTATGAAGTTAATTACGATTTTATATTAAATTTACTTTAACTGATGGAGGTTTGATGGTAGACAAGGTAAGAGCTAATGCTCTTATTTGATATGATTTTATAATTTCTGAGGCTGTTTTGAATAAAGAGAGAATATGTGATGATTTGATATAATATCCATATTAAGATGTTAAAGGTGGTGAGTTTTAATGGGATATAAAGAAGCTATAAAGATATGGAATGATGGAGATAAGCAGTTGATGAATGAATTTTATGCTAAATTTACCTATAACTCTAACAAAATTGAGAATCCAGATACTATGAGAAGTGATGTTGAACGTATTTTTAAAGAAGAAGAAGTTAGAAAATTTAGAGTGAATAATATTATAATTAAGATTTGGAAGACTTTAATGAAACGTAGGAAGTAGATTTTTAGAAGTACAGTTATATAAACTATTAAACCAATAATATATTTTCAGAAATGGGTTGATAGGATAAATGGATACAAAACTTGAAAAGCAAGATATATGTGAATTTATGAGCAACTTCTATGACTGGCTAATAAAGATTGTACGAAAAGACTATGATGAACTTAAAATTAAGAAATATGAAGATTTTTATGAATATTATGAGCAGGTAGAAAGAGGCTTTGTTGAAAAGAAGCAAGAGATAGGAGCTAATGTTAATATAATGCGTTTAAATATTGATTCCATCGAAAGATTAAAGGTTATTATAGATATAACAAAAGATGAGTATGAAGAATTAAGAGTCACAGATGAAAAGGATATAATTTACTTTAATAATTTGTTTGGATGGAATGAGGGAATAAGTGCTGAAATAGACATGTGTATTGATAGCTTATTAAACAAACAGACATAGATTAAGAAAAATAACGGATGGAGAGGATATTTGTGTGGATTTACAATGTAATTAAGCAAATTGAATATGGAAAAATTACAGCAGTTTAAGTTAATTAGACTGCTGTAATTTTTTTGTCTACTATAGGCAACAGGCCATTAAAAATGAAAGGTGGTGAGAATTTATGTCGGAGACAGTTGCAACAGTAACAATAACATTAGCTACATTGATTGCAATGACAATTATTGGAGTATACGCTATTAAAACTATGACAAAGATAGCAAATAAAGATAAGGATAAGTAGTAGATAGTATTATATATTTAGCTATTTTACTTGAATTTTATGAAGGTGGTGATGAATGTGGATAATGAATTGAAAGGTACATATGAATTAGATGAAGTAGCTATGGCTGAAAATAATGGAATTTATGTAGTGCCTTCAACTGGGGAGTGGAATATTAAAATTCGAGAGTTGGTAAGGTATTGTAAAGAGAATAATAAGGAAAGCTCTGAATTATCTGAAAGTGAAATAGAGAGGTTTTACAAATAATATATTGAGTTTCTGATGGAAGCTTTAAATTTGGGCATTAACAGTAAAGTGAAAATAGTTTAAGACTCAGATAAAAAGCTTTTGTATAAGGTAACTATATTTTTTACCTGCGGCCGCAATAAAAGAACATAGCTAAAGAATTAAGTTTTGAGTACAAGGGCGTAATAGCCCTTGTTTTAATGATTAATAAGGAATAGATATTTCTATATCAGTTATAATAAAGTCATGTAGACTAAGTAGTATCGACAGCTTGTTGTCTAATGAGTGCTGATGGTTAATGTAATTAAGGGATATATTTATATATTCGCTATCAATTGAAGTGTTTGCAATAGTGCATGAGTAAGTTATGAATGATCTACTTACTAATTCCTCAACAAGTTTGAATAATGCTTCAAAATCTCCATAGCTATAGTTCTGTATATCAATATTCATAAATTTTCTTATTAAGGTACTTTCTAAGTTGTCCATTGGCTAAACAGCTCCTATCATTTGTGGTGTTAATAATATTATTGTACTAACAATTTTAAGAATATAATAGCTTTTGAATGTTCTATAAAGTCGGACACTTTTGCCTATATGCAACATAAAAATAATATTGCTAAAATAGTAAATTATATGGGAATTTAATAGAAAAAGTAATAGAATGGAAATAAGGTATGTTGTTGTGTATGTAATATAAAAATAAGGAGTGGGAAGTAGTGGGAAGATGTCAGATTGTTGAAATGAATGAGCGTGAATTTGATATGCAGATTGAGTTCTTTAAGAGAGAGCAGGAGCTTAAAAGTCAAGTTGAGATAGCTGAGGTGTTCGGAAGGATGAAAGAGCAGGTGTTGATTGCGACAAATCTAATCGAACTTGGGAGTTTAGAACCACAAATAATTGCTGAGGTGACTGGGTTATCTATATCTCATATAGAAGCAATGGGAAGTAATTAGAGAAATATTTATAGAGTGCTATATAATTTGATTATAGGCTTTCTGCTAATGCGGAGAGTGCTTTATAATTGGAGGATATGGCACTTTGTTTTCTATTAGATTTGTTAGGAGGAGAACATGGCTAAGATTTTATATATGAGTAGTTATAGAAGAAATGTGCAGGAGGATAGCAATAATGCTGAATTTTGGAAAGAACAAGAGTTGTATGACCAGTTCTTCGATTACGAAGGACAGATGGTTTATGATGATATATTATCGGGGAGAGGTGTAGAGCAGGAAATATTACATAGATTGGGATGTGTGGACGAAAAAGAATTTATTGCTACATGGAGAGGAAATTCGGACAAAGCGTACAAGAAGTGGCTTAAAGATAATGGGACATAAAGGAATTAGGATTTAGGGAAAGAGTAGAAACTTGAATTGATAACTGTGGCACTTTAAATGGGTGTTTGTTGATTATTAATTCGAGTTTTTTATTTGATATAGAGCAGGATAAGTGCATGTATAAATATTAAAAAGTTAAGTATAAAAATAAATTGTCAGAATTGTTACAAGTATTCTCGAATCATAATCCTATATACAGTGAAAAAAAGTCTAAATTTAAATTGAAAATAAAATAAGTAAAAATATTGTTCTTACGAACAAAGGCGTACCAGTAAAGCTATTGTAATAGGTTAAAGCATATTAGTATTTAATAAGTAACCTATAAATATTTTCGGAGTAGTAATTATAAATTGCATAAATCTACAAATGAATGAATTTTAATAATTATACAAGTTGTAGAAAAAAGGAATAAGTTATTAACATTATTGTTGCTATGAATATGAAGTGGTAACAATTCATTACAAGAGTGGTACAAGTAAATACGAATTTATAACAAAAGTTGTAAATGTAGCGACACAAAATGGAAAGGAGTGTAATTATAATAACATTTTGAAACATTTCTGTACGAAGTTGCAACAATTGTTGATAAAGATATATTAATTCCTAATCCTGGTAAGACAAGCTCGAACAGTTTAAGTATTTAATCTTCACTATTATCTTTGTAAAATATAGAAAATACAAAAGATAAAAGGAGAAATATTAAATATGGCAAGAATTACAGATAAGCAAATACAAGAAGCAAGAAATAAAGATTTCAAGGAATTTTTAGAAAAGGAAGGATTTTGTTTTAGAAAACATGGGAACTCGTATGAATGTGTTCAACATGATTCTCTCGTTCTAAATAGAAAAGGAAATTGTTTATGGTATCACTGGTATTCGAGAAATGAGAACGGAAATATAATAACTTTTGTACAAAATAATATAACAAACGGGAATTTTAGAGAAGCGGTAGCATATATCTTGAATTGTAATATTAATTCATATGATACTAAAGATATTTATAGCAATGAAAATGATAAGAATATTATTAGGGGAAATGTTGAAATTGAGCGTAGTAGTGATGTGAAGAGATTATTTGCATACTTAACTAAGACAAGAGGAATTAATAAGGACATAGTAAATAAATTAATAAAGCAAAATAAGATTGTTCAAGATTCAAAAAATAATATTGTTTTTAAATACATAGATGAAAATGGTAAAACTGTCGGAGGAGAACTTAAAGGTACTTTGAGTAATAAACCATTTAGTGGAATAGTTCAAAATTCTAATGAGGAGTATGGATTTACACTATCAATAGGAAATAAAAATAACATAAAAGAACTTAAAGTCTTTGAAGCGAGTATTGATCTATTAAGTTATTACCAGTTATTTAAAAGCGAATTAGAAGACACAATACTGCTATCAGTTGGGGGATGTGCAAAAATTAGGAAAATAGGCACTTATTTAAAACAATATGAGAATATTAGTTCAATTACTGTATGTGTAGATAACGATAAAGCAGGAAATAATTCATTTGGTAATATAGTCAAAGAGTACAGTGATTATAGAATAAATGATGGCAGGGAATATTTGATTAAACATAATTTAAAAGATTTTAATGACCTATTAAGAAAAGGTATTATAAAATAAATCTATATATAAAGGACACTATTGACACATTAGTTCAAGGTGTCTTTTTTGCCTATAACAATTTTAATTAAATCTTCAATAGATATATTTGATACTCTGTAATAAGTATTTAAACTCATTAGATATTAGAATATAAGTTATTTAGTATAGTTAATTAGTATATAAGTATTTATTTGAGCTTTAGTGATAGTAAGTATTTATTTCAATTAAGTGTACTTGTTTTCTTAAATTAATAACTCCAATTAGGAATTATTCTTGTTGATTGCCCTTAAATATCTTTAAATTAGTTAGACGTTGTTAAACAATGTAACTATGGATTTTATATTAATTATTTTGTAAGCTTATTTTAAAATACTGCTAATAGTTGAACTACAGATAATAGTAACCAAGTTCTAAGTAAAAATTAAGAGATATTTAACAAGTAACTTTCTTATAGGTAATCGTTCGGTTTAGTGAAAAATGGAGGGAATTTATGGATAGAGTTGAAGCCATTAAGGATATATTGGATAAAAGAGAATTATCTATTGCAGAAGATGACAGACGAGCAGTTAGTAAAGCAAATAAAGCATTAAATAGTACAATTAAATCTAATGTTATTAAAGCACAAGAGGCTCTTGGAGAAGATAATCAATATAAGGAATACTTTGTTAATAATAGAGATCATCTAAAAGAGTTACTGTCTATCAATAAAGATGTTAACACTATAGAGGAAGCTATTAATCTTATTCATCAAGTTGATTTTAGATATATTTTCGGGTTTGATGTATTAATGGAAAAGCCATTTCATTGCGAATTTATTCTTAATGAACGCAAGGTTTCCTTGGCATTTACTACAGAGGAAAAAGCTAATGCAGGAGTAGAGAAAGAAATGGAGGGATATAAGGGTAAAGAAATAAGCATATTAGGATATGAGAGATTTGGTATGTATGTTAAAGAACTTATAGTAAGTGGAGAACCAACAGAAGCATGGATAACCTACAGTCTTACAAGGAAAAAATATCTATATGTGGTTGGTAGTAAAAATAAAGATAATCAGCATAGTATTATTTCTTTTGATATATTTGATTTGTACCAAATTTTTATGAAATGTGATATTAGTAAGGCAATACAAGGTTTGTGCGAATTGTTGGGAATAAGGATTAAGGAATTTGAGGAGATTAGAGATAGGTATGAAAGATGTAAAAGCTTTGTTAGGAATAATTTAACTAAAGATAAATTTCCAGTATTATTTGAACTTATAGGCGAGCATATTCCTAAATTAGAAACAGTATTAGAAGAAGGAATAGATAAACTATACTATCACGTGGAAAGTAAAGATGACATGGTATTTTCAGCGTCCATGGAATATCTTGCTAATATTATGGGAAAAGGTAAAAGTACAATAAATCCAATAGTTAATATCTTTGCTCTTCTGGGATTATTGCAAAAGCCAGATGTTAGAAGTGGCATATATGGGAAGGGGAGCAATAATGATATAACGTATTATTACATTCCAGAATATAATAATGAGCTATTTAAAAAAGCTGAACAATTAGCAATGATACTGCTTTATAATGGTGAGCGTGTTACTGCAAGTTCTTTTTCCTATAGAACTTGTACAGAAAAATTCGGACAAGAAATAACAAATTCAATATTTAAGGATAAGGTCACAAAGGCAAGAGCAAGTTAATGTTTCTTGCTTTTTTTGTTGCAAAGAACCTTGAACAGTATAGAGCAGTTTATCAGTATGAAAGCTGTTGACGATGTGAGAAAATTAACTTGTAACTAAAGAAAAAGGAGAATTTATAAACAGATGAAAAAAGTTAAGAGAGATAAAGATAATCAATTAGGAATTAAGGAAAAGCTAATAAATGAATTTAATATTAATGAAGAAGTGGCAAAGGAACTAATTATACATTTTGGATTAGACGTAGTAAATGAGATTACAGACAAGCCATATATATTAGGGCGTTATTTAATGCCTGTGGAAGAAATGGAAGAGGCAATTCAAAAATGTTGTTATGATAAGAATGAAGATTACAAAAATAGGAATATAGTTGCGGCCAAAATAATTTATGTCATTGAGTCTATGGCTAAATTTGAAGGTCATGTATTTTGCTATAAAAGAGAATTGGAAGATAGGATTAAGGTGGTTGAAGTATCAAGTGCCGAGGATAAAGTATTAAATGAAGCATTAGAATTGTTAAAGAATGAAGATGAAATTGTGATTGACAAAGGTTCTAATGGAGAAGAATGTATATATTTAAGTAGACTAAATACTACAGAAATAGAATTTACAAAACTGATTGCTGATATTGTAAAAGAAAACAAAAGTTATAATTGTGATCAGGATAAGATTGAAGAATTTATAGAAAATTATACGTCAGTAGATATTGAATTAAATAATATGCAAAAGGAAGCGATTAGAGTATCTTTAACTAATAGGTTAACATGTATATCAGGAGGAGCAGGAAGTGGTAAAACGACAGCTATTAAGGCTATTGTAGAAGGATTCAAGAGTTTAGGCGAGAGTAATATTAAACTGACATCATTTACTGGTAAGGCAGTAGAAAGAATGTCTTTAATTACGGGTATTCAAGGTTCAACAATACATAGGTTATTAGGAATAGGAATAGATGGTATGAATACTGTGAGCAGTGTTAATGCAGATGTACTAATTGTTGACGAAGCAGGTATGATAGGATTAGAGCTTTTTAAAATGCTATTAGATAGCGTAAAGGATAATAAGAATATAAAATTTGTAATTGTAGGAGATGAATTTCAATTACAATCAATCGATCCTGGTAGTGTACTAAAGGAATTGATAAAAAGTAGTTTAGTTCCTGTGGTTTGCCTCCAAGATATTGTTAGACAGGAAGACAATAGTATAATTATCTCTAATGCTCGCAAAATAATTAAAGGAATTACTATAGATGGGAAAAAATCTGGTGTAAGGATAAAAAGAAATGAGTTTGAATTCTTTGAAACTGATAGTGAAGGTGTTAAAGAAAAAGTATTAGGAGTAATAGATAAGTTACTAAATAGTGGTACAAGTATCTATAATATTCAGGTGATGTCTCCAATTAGAAAAGGAATTAATGGGATTGAAGAATTAAATAGAGAAATTGCCGATAGGCATAATTATATTCCAGAAAGAGATATTTATAGATTTGGAGTAGTTGATCCTATTATGGTGCGGAAAAATAATTTCGCAAAGCAAATTTACAATGGGCAACGAGGTGTAATTACAAGAATGGACAATACTATAAATGGGACAGAATATATTATAGCTGAGTTTTCTGGAAGGGAAGTAAGCTTTAGTAAAAATGAAATTGAGGAAATAGAACTTTCATATGCTTCTACTATACATAAAATGCAAGGCAGTGAATGTGAAGTGGCGATAATAGTTGTAGATAAGGCACATGAAATGATGTTGAATAGAGCGTTATTATATGTTGGAGTAACACGTGGAGTTAAGCGAGTAATATTGGTAGGAGACAAGGAAACTTTTAATCAAGGCGTGAGAAGAGTAAGCAAGGAAAGGAATTCACTGTTAGTAGAGAGATTAGACAGCGTTGTAAGAAAAAGTGTGTAGTTAAAAGGAGTAAGATTTAAAATAAGCTTATAAATAAATAACTCAGACAATATAGAACACTTAAATAGTAGAAATGGCTATTGAAATTATTTAAAATATAGTTATAGATTAAACATAAACAAAGGAGAAAAATAATGAGTAAAGATGATATATTAGTAAGTCCAGAAAAGATATATGTGAAAGATTACAAGCAATTGTTGGCATATAAAAAAAGTGTAGAGTTAGAAGATTGTATATTTGAATTGTGCAAGAAATTCCCTGCTGAGGAGAAGTATAGATACTGTGATCAGATTTTACGCAGTTCAAGTAGCATTTCTGCTAATATTTGTGAGGGAGCTTCACAGCTATATCCAAAAAAATACTTTTCATTCTTGAATAATGCCCTTGGCAGTTGTGGGGAAACGGAGCATTGGCTAATGAGGTGCAGAGATAGAGGATATATTAGTTCAAGAGAGTTTGAAGAGTTAAGTAATAAGGCAGTTGAGGTAAAGAAACTTATTATAACGTACCTTAAAAACATAGCAAAGGAAAGCAAGGAGGCTTCTTAGAAGGTCTCTTTGTCAATATTACGCTAAAATTAGGCTGTAATTGGAATGAAATAAGGTAGTGCTTACTTTGGTTTTTTGTTGTTGGGAGTACATCATTATTGTTATCTATATTATTGAAGTTGAAAAGATAACGACAAGAAATTAAGATAAATCAAGGCTTGGGAAGTGATTTTCTTTGTTTCTTGTGATATAAATATTACAAGTAAACAACAGTAATAAATTTTGATATGAAGTTATCAATTAAACAGCAATAAATGTTATGTTTTTTGATGAATTATTAAAAAATGAAGCATATAATAAAATAATATTAAAAAATATGCGAAATAATAATAAATTAATAAAATGGTTAATGGTATTTAAATTTAAAATATCCTTGAAATTGATAAAGCAACAACTTAAAAGTGGATTGAAGGACATGTTTAAGAACGGTGTGATTTCCTACGGTCTATGAATAACGATGTGTGTTGACAAAATGTAATGGAAATGTTATTATTTTATTGCAAAGGAAGTGAAGTAAATAATGAAAAATGATAGAATAGAAGATATAAATAATAGTATTAATTTATCCTTCGGTAAGATAATCCAAAGGGAACGCATAAAATTGGGAAAGTCTTTAAAGGATGTAGAGAAAGACCTAAGTAAAAAAGAAATAGTGATAAAAGACGGAAAAGAAGTAGAGGAAGAAAAAGCACAGATTACAGCGTCTTATCTAAATAGAATAGAGAACGAAGGAAGAAATAATTTATCTCTATATATGATATATTTACTTATGAAAGAGTTTAGCCTGGATGTCTATGAAGTGTTTAAAAGTTTTGGGTATGATGATGTTTTGCCTCAAAATAATAAGTTTGAGAGTATTGAGAGAATGATCAGGATTAATGATTTTGAAGCTCCTGTTAGATTAGGAAATAATGAATATAATAAACCATTAACTTCTCTGGAAACTGATATATTAATCAATATTGTAAAAAACGTTTTTGAATTTGGAACAGCAGATGAAGAAAATACAATATATGTGCTGAAAAAATTATTGAGTGAGTTAGATGAATATAGAAAAAGTAGGAGAAAGTTAGCGGATAGTTTAATTGATGATACAACTAAATAGGTTGTATCATTTTTTTGATAATTTTATTGTATATAGTCAATGGGGATAAAAATATATAAAATATAGTTGACAAGAAAGCGGAATCTTGATAGAATAAAATAGTCAACAAAAGCAATAAAAATTGACTAAATAATATTAGACGGAGGAGATAAAGATGATAAAAGAAAAAATGTTTTTAGAAAATGAAAGTAAGTTAATATGTGAGAGTTTAAATGGAGTGTTATTTGAACTTAGTGTTGAGGCAGGAGTACATAATCAACAATTAATTAAAGAAATAGAAGATGGCATTAAATTAAACAAATTGGATATAAAGTGGGAAGTTGATGGTGAAAAGCTTATTGAAAAGTTGAAGAGCCTTTCACAAGATGAAAGCTTTGAAATTATTGAAGAAGTATATAAATATTGGGAAAGAGATACAACTGAGATATGTAATTTGAAATTAAGAAGGAAAGAGATTGATGAATTTAATATTTATAAAATTCCAGTAAGTAAAATTATGGAGACAGATGAAGCGTTACAACAATTTCCAGTTGAAGTTAGACAGTGTGATAATAAATACAAAACAAATCAAATGGTAATATCTTTAAACCGTTTATATCAGAACCAGAAAAAAGAAATAAAAGGAATGTTTACATTAAGTGAAGCATATCTACTGATTTCAACATTTAATGGTTGTATGTACACACCTTGGAATAATGATAAAGAAGTTCTTTTGATGATGTTAGAGGATGGAATATCGTATGAAGGGTTAGATGAACTTTATGATGTAGATAGTGAGAAAATGTTTGAGAAATTACAAAAACTTAATGAATTTGAAAGCTTTACCGTGATAAGAATGGCTTTTGAATTCTGGGAAAGAAATAGCATTTTGGGAGGAGAAGAATTACTCAAAGAAATCTTTGGAATAGAATAATGATAAAAAAGATTAGGTTAATATATGGGAGTTATTATTTGGCGATTATAACTCCTCATAATAAAAATAAACAACTATAAAAAGTATAATTCAAGATACAGAAAAAAGCAACAGAGAAAAAAATGAAAAATTGGAGTGGTGTAAAATGGGATACCAAGAAAGTTATGTAAGAATGAAAGATAGAGATAAGTTTAATGCTTTAGTTAATTTAATTAGACAAATTGGACAGGAATACTATGAAGAAAATGGAGTTGAACCTGTTGAGATTATTACATTAAATAAATCTATTAAAGGTGATCTAAGTTATATGTGCAAACCTTATGAAAAATATAGCTTTCCAGTAGGTGAAAAATTTATATATTTTGTAGGTGAAAGATATTTGCAAAGAAGTGTAGGCAGATTACTTAATGACATTAATATAGAAGGCGTTGAAATATATTTCACTGAATGTTTTCCGTCAGATAAGATATTTGAAGGGAATGAAGGAAATAAGTATGCTACACATCAAGAATTTACATGGGATTTAAATAGTGAAAATGAAGTGGATAATAATATGGGCATAAATTCAGATGATATAACTGATTGTAGGTTCAAGAAAGAAGAAGTTAGTCTTGATTATCTTATAGAAAATAAAATAGTGAAAAATGTACTTACAGATTTAGAATTATATGGTCTTGAATCTTTTGCATTTTCCCAATTTCAGGAGCAAGTAGAAGATATGAGTATGAGCAATTTTGATGTTTGTTTCAGTGATGTTAATGGAGTATATGGATTGTTTTTATTTGTAGACAAAACACCAATATTTGTAAATGATGAACTGTTGGAGAGTATTTACTTAGGTTGTGATAATAAAATCTACTATTTAACTGAGGATGGAAATATTTATTCCTATATACAAGGTAATCATACATCAGCAAATAAGTGTAATAAGTATCCAGATTAATAAGTTTGAAAATGGATAAATAGTACAAGTATCATTAGATACTTGTGCCACTATACATGCAAAATAAAAATTATTAGAAGGTAAAGAAATAAATGACCTATTATCAATGCAATTTTTAAAGAAATTTATAGAACTTATAGAATGTGAAAATTATCAATTGAGCATTTAACGTAGATAATTATAAAAACATTAGAGCCTATATTTAAATAGAATAAGATACAGAAGATGATAAGGAGTGGATAAATAATGGGATACAATATAATTTATGAAGGAAAAATAAAAATAGATAAGCCATTAGATGATAGAACTTATGAAATAATCAAAGGTTTAGCTGAAACGAGAAGAATGAGATGGGATACAGAAAAATTAGAAGCAGATGGCATAGCATGAAGAGAAGATATAGGCTTCTCAGGTGAATATTTCTTTGGAATTTAAGGATTAAATAGAAAACAACAGGCTGAATTTGAAAATAAATATGTAATAGATAATAGTAGACCGCCTTGTGGACAACCTGCTTTATGGGGAGTATGGACTGTTACTGATGATAAGATGTCTTTAATTTGGAATAGATATGAAAAATCATACTGCGGCCATGAATGGTTGCAGTACATAGTAAAAAGGATACTTGTTCCAAGGGGATATAAGCCAAGTGGAATAATTAATTGGTTTACGCAAGGGGAATATTGGCCTAAATATCATACGATTGTAGAAGGCAATTCAGTTAGAAAATATAAGGGATACAATAAAAATCAAAAAGAGCCTGATAGGGAAGCTTGGTATGAAGAATTAGATGCAGAGTGGGAAAATTATTATCAAAATTGGTTTAAGAAATTAATTAGAGACAAGGTTGAATTTCTACATGAAAGATATGATCATAGCCATCAAAAGATTGTTCTATCGTTTAACTTATATATAGATAAGGATATTGTTCAAGTGAGCTTTGATAGAACTAATATTTGTGAAGCAAGATATTTGTATAGAAATCTAATAAATAGCAATGGAATTATAGAGCATAATGAGATTGATGATAATGATGGAGCAGATGTAGATATAGAGACTTGTGATACAGCAAAGGATTTGATTGAAAAATATATATTAGAAAATCCAGATTTCCTTGATAATGCTATAGTTTAAAAATCCAGAATATTCAGTTTAATTAGCAAGGAGAAAAAATAGCTTCATTAATTGTGGTGGTGGGTGGGAATGTAGGTAAATTAGATAATGAAGCTTTTTAAATAGAAGAAACAATAATAAAAAAATAAGCAAATGATAAAGGAGACTGATAAAAATGTTTGATAACTGTAATTTAAATTTAGAGGTTAAAAATAGAGAAGATAGAAAAACAATTATTGTGAGGTATTCTCCACATGATTACCTGCCATCAGATGAAGAATATTTTTATAATATATTTGATAATATAGAGGGAATTATCTACTCGTGGCATGATTTAGAAGATTCTTATGAAAATAAACTTACTCATGTATTTGTTATCAATAAATCTAACGAAGATAAATTAATTAATGTAATTAAAGAAACCTTGTTAGGGTTATATGAAGACGGTGAAGATGAAGGAGAAATCATTAAGGTAGCACAATATTGCGAAGATTATATAGATTTTACTATAGAAGAGTTCGATGGAGAATTATGTGAAATTGAGAGAGACGACAAGGATTTTTACATACCTAACATTAATAATAATGTAGATTATGATGAAAATGTTGAGCAGTTAATGGAGCAAATATTGGATGATTATGCAACATTGAAATGTAATTCTATAGACGGTTGGAGCGAAGTTGTATATTTCTTAGAAGAAAATGATTATAACGAATATATTGATTTAAGAGAAGAAATATATTCTATTGAAAATGAATTAGAAGAAATAGATAAGTTTGCTGATAAGGATACAGAAAGTAGGAAGGAAGAATTACTGAATAGATTTATGGAAATTTATGAGATGATTTGTGAATCTTAAATTAGTGTTAAGGTAGCCAAGCTAACTATACATTGTCAATTAAAATTAACTTAGAGAAGTTAAGCGTTAATTGACAATGTCCTTAAATAAATTATAGATAGAAACAGTATAATAAAGAATTAGCAAATAAAATAAAGATACGAAAGAGGAGATTTAAAGATGTTAAATATTGATAAAACTAAGGAAAATCTATTAAATGTAACTGTGGGAAATTACGATGGAGACATTCAAGAAAGAAGAAATGAATTAAAGAATGATATAATTTGTGCCTTTGAAGGAGAAGAAGAGGTTATTGTGAACCTTGATATGGATAATGATTGTATGGATGGAATCGTAAAGGCATATGAAAACTTTTATGAAGCACCTAAGTTTTTTCTATATATAGAAAAAGGACAAGTAGTAGATGTATCAATAAGATGATTTAAAAATTCGTAAAATTAATTGAGTGGCTTTAAGCCACTCAGCTAAATAAATTAAACTGAGTAGATAAAAACAATAATATTAGAAATAAACAAAAGAAAAGCGGAGGATGATAGCTTATGAAAAAATTAAGAGCATTACAATTAACAGACGCAGTTGGTGGAGAATTGGATTATTATTCTAATCAGCTTGAAGTTGCTATAGAAGGAAAGCATATATCAGAAACATATTATTTCTTAACAGATGGAAATATGTTGTTTGATATTGATAAAGATATTGATGTTGAAAATACACATATAAAGAAAGCTATAGAGTTAAGAGCAATAGTAAAAACTATGTACTATGCAGAAGACGGAATGTTCTCACATCATATTGATAATTTTGAAGCTAAAGGAATGTGGGATGGAGTTGAATACGGAGAGGAACATGGCATAGTGTTTGAACTGGAAGCAGACGCAATAAGATATGAAAGATATGTTTCTTTGGTAGGAGAGAAAATTGAAGTAAATGGATATGAAGTTATAGAAAAAGAAAGTGCCATAAAAATAGTTGAAGGAACGTCCCATGAAGAATTAGCTAAGCTCCTTATAAGTAAGCAAAGATATAAAGAATGTGGTTCAATATGCTATTTGGACTTAGAAAGCGGAGTTATTAAGGTAGAAGAAGATACCTACAAATTATCTGATACAGATATTATTATTGCTGAATTATATAAGGAAGACATGCCTGGTGGGTGTATAGTAAATGGTGTATACAACTATGAATACCATTATTGTATAGTTGCAAGTGATCTGGAATTAGATGAATTTAGACAAGCTATTGAAGAATTTTATAATACTGAGGAGGAATAAACTATGAAGAAAATATTAGTTGAGCGAGTGGAAGAATTTACAGATAATATAAAAGAATATGAGGTTATAACAAAAGAAGAAGCCTTAATGGCAATAGATAACTTTGATATAGCAGAAACGTTAGTCGATTATGCAAGTTCACGACTTGGATGTATAATTGAAATAGACCTTGAAACTGGCGAAGTATATTCAAGATTAAATAATGGTACGTATACTTATGGAGATAATACTACGATTAGGTCTGTTGCTTATATAGACAACTATTATGATTTAGAATCACTTTCACAAATAGTAGAAGAATATAGTGATTTTAAAGATTTTGAAAAGCAGTTCCAAGACTGGGAATGTGGAGTAGAAAGGGTATATGACTATGAATTTGATCATAACATATATGATGATGTATATGAGGCATATGTAGTAGAAGTTTTGGGAGAAAACGTAAGAGAGTTCTATACACAAGAATTAATAAATATAATGGATTCCTATATTGACGAGAAAATATATCAGGATACTGAAAAATTTTATGATGAAGTTAAGCTGATAATGGAGATATAAACCAAATAGAAAATAAGAATTATTGTAAAAACGTATAGAAAGTTAGGCTCTGTAATTATAATTGAATTACAGAGCTTTATATTTTGAGATATTAATAATATTTATTACCTTAAACCTATCTTATGTAGACAATAAAATACAAAATTGTGGTAAAATATAATAAGTTAGCAAAATATTATAAATATTTAAGAGGAGACAAATGATTATGGAGAAATTGATGCTACAGCAATTAGAAACAAAACTATGGGAGTGTGCAGATGTTTTAAGAGGGGAACTTTCTGCAACTCAATACATGGATTATATATTCGGAATGTTATTTTTAAAGAGAATGAATGATGAATTCAGTTTTGAAAGAAACATTAGAAAAAAGGAATTTGAAGAGCAGGGAATGGTGGAAGAAGAAATTGAAGAGCTTCTTAATGATTCTTCTATATATGAAACTTTCTATATTCCAGAACAAGCAAGATGGGATAAATTAAAAGATTTAAATTTAAATATAGGACCAGAACTTGATAAAGCATTTAAGGCTATTGAAGATGAACCTAAAAATAGTGAGCTTATAGGAGTTTTAACTACTGTAAACTACAATGATAAAGAAAGAGTACCAGATAAAAAGTTAAGCCAATTATTAATGATCTTTGATAGTATGAATTTAGCTAATGAATACATTGAATCCGAAGATATTCTTGGAAATGCGTATGAATATTTAATCAAGCAGTTCGCAGATCAAGGGGGAAAAAAAGGTGGAGAATTTTACTCTCCTACAGAAGTTGTTAAAGTGATGGTAGGTATATTAAAGCCACAAGAAGGTGAACGTATCTACGACCCAACTTCTGGAAGTGGTGGTATGTTAATACAAAGCCTTCAATACATAAAAGAACATGGAGGAAATTATAAGAATATATCTCTTTATGGTCAAGAAATAAATCTTTCAACTTGGGCTATTTGCAAAATGAATATGTTATTACATGGAGCGAAGGGTGCAGATATTCAAAAAGGAGATACCATTCGTGAACCAAAGCACACTGAAAATGGAGTTCTTAAAACATATGATAAGGTACTTGCAAATCCTCCATTCTCATTAAAGAATTGGGGATTAGAAGAAGCAAGTGCTGACCAATATCATAGATTTCCATATGGATTGCCACCGAAATCTTATGGCGATTTAGCCTTCGTGTCACACATGATAACAGTTCTCAATATGAAAGGTAAGATGGCTACTGTTATTCCGCATGGAGTGCTTTTCCGTGGTGGCTCTGAACAAACAATAAGAACAGGATTTTTGAAAGATGATTTAGTAGAAGCTGTAATCGGATTGCCTCAAAACATATTCTATGGTACTGGGATTCCTGCGGCCATAATTGTTATCAACAAGAATAAGGATGAAGAGCGAAGAAATAAGGTTTTATTTATAGATGGAAGCAATGATTTTGTTAAAGATGGGAATAAGAATAAATTAAGAGACGAAGATATTGAAAAGATAGTTAAAGCTTTTGATGAATATAAAGATGTAGAAAAGTATGCCAGTGTAGTGAATTTAGAAACTATAGAGGAAAATGATTATAACCTTAACATAAGTAGATATGTTGATACTACAGAAGAAGAGGAAGAAGTAGATATTGATTTGGTGCTACAAGACATAAGAGAGTTGAAGTTAAAGATGGCAGATTCAGAAGAAAAGCTTAATGGTTATCTTGAAGAGCTTGGTTTCGACAATATTTAATAGGGTTAAGGAATAAGAGTATATGGATGGTACAGAAATTGGAAAAGTTTTTAATGAATCTATTCTAAATGGATTCATTATAGTATTTAAAATGTTTTGGGCAACAGATGAAGTTAAATCTGCTGTAATTGGAATTCCAGTATCAATAATAACATTTAGGATTGTTGGAGCAATTTTTAGATACGGTAGAGCTTATGTAATATGGTTTGGAAGCATAGGTGGAAAAATACTTTATTATTTAATCAATACATTTCTTGTTTGGTTAGTGATGAAGATTATATGAAATTGAGGTGACGGAATAGTGAAAAAGGTTAGAGAAGGATATAAATTATCGGAAAAAGGAATTGTTCCTATAGAGTGGATAATAGAGCCTTTTGATAAGTGTATTAGTATTAAGAATGGTCAGGTTGACCCCAAAATAGAGCCATATTGTAATATGCCTCATATTGGACCAGGCAATATTGAAAAATTTACAGGTAAATTATCATGTTTTAATACAGCAAAAGAAGATATGCAAACAAGCGGGAAATATCTATTTGATGAAGAAGATGTGTTGTATGGAAAGATTAATCCACAACTTGGAAAAGTTGCTTATCCTAAATTTAAAGGCGTATGTAGTGCTGATATGTACCCGCTTAGAGCAAATAAGAAGGTATTAATACCATTATTCTTGAAATATTTATTATTGTCACAAGACTTTTTTAAGTATTCAGTATCCGTATCTATGAGAACTGGAATGCCGAAGATAAACAGAGATGAATTAAGTGAATATAAGTTATTATTACCAATGGTAAATGAACAAGAAAAGATTTCCTTAATCCTAACATCCGTAGATGAACAAATAGAAATAACTGATAATCTTATAGGAAAAACAAAGGAACTTAAAAAAGGGCTTATGCAGAAGCTTCTTACAAAAGGAATTGGACATAGTAGGTTTAAGGATACGGAGATAGGAAAGATACCAGAGGAGTGGAAAAGTGTCAAATTAAGTGATTATGTTGAATTAATTCATGGGTATCAGTTTAGAAAAGAGGATATAGTTAAGGAAGGAGTTCCAATTATAAAAATTGGGCAAATATCTGAAAATGGAACATTGGATTTTTCTAATTTAACATATATACGAGAGGAACGATTTTCTGAATTTGAACAATATAAAATTAGGAATGGAGATGTATTAATGGCATTAAGTGGAGCAACAACTGGAAAAGTGGCATTAGTTGAACATATTAATATAAATATTGTACAAAATTACCGAGTTGGTAAGTTAGTTCCAATAGATTATAAGATGGATAAAATATTTTTATATCATGTGCTAAATAGTGAAAATTTCTACAATCAATTAATGAAATTATGTAATACTTCTGCACAACCTAATTTTGGTAAGCAAGATATGGATAAAATTAATATAATTATTCCTACAATCGAAGAGCAAAAGCAAATATCTTTAATCCTAACATCTGTGGATGAACAAATATACCAATATGAATCAAAAAAAGAAAAACTTCAAGAACTAAAAAAAGGACTTATGCAGAAACTTTTAACAGGGAGTATTAGGGTTAAGGTTTAAGTAAAAAGGGGATAGAGAATTTATGGCTACATATAAGCAGATACAAGAATATGTAAAAGAGACATATGGTTTTGTTCCTAAGACTTGTTGGATAGCTCATATGAAAGAAGTATTAGGGTTGGAAAGTAAAATTGCTGTTAATAGAATTGATATAAATAAAAGAACACATCCATGTCCAGAAGATAAGCAGAGGTATATTCAAGAAGCATTTAGATATTTTGATATGATTGGGTAGAATAAAAGGGGGAGTGAGAGGATTGTCTTATGTGGGGAATGAAGAAAAATTAATAGAATTGCCAACAATTGAATATTTACAAAAGAATTTAGGGTATGAGTTTGTTAATGGTGAAAAGCTATCACCTGAATTTAGGAAAAGAAATTCTTATGAAGATGTAATATTAGATAAAAGGCTTGAAAAGGCTTTATATAGATTAAATCCTTGGATAAAAGAAGCGGAAGTATGTAAAGCAATTTGGTATATGAAATGCAAAGAAGAAAAAGAAGAACCATTAATTAATAGAAATCACAAAATACATGATGTGTTAGTAAACTCGGATTTTATTATTAAACAAGTAGATAACAATGGTGTAAGCAAACAACGCAATGTTTGTTTTATTGATTGGAATAACATTGATAACAATGATTTTTTAGTTACGAATAAGTTTAAAGTTGAAGGAATTAAGGAATGTATTATTGCTGATATTGTTATCTTCATTAATGGAATTCCAGTAGTAGTATTGGAATATAAAAAGGAATTAATAAAAGATGAAGATAAAAGAAGTTTAGAACAAGAAGTATATTCTAAAATTACTCAATATGAAAATGATGTAGAACAGTTATTTTATACAAACTTTTTTACAGCAGTTCTAACAGAAAATAACAATTATATTGGTACAATAAATTCAACAAATTCACAATATTTTAAGTGGAATGACTGCTATCCACTTGAAAAGGAAGAATTAGAACAGTTAGAAGAATACCCAAATAGATTAGCGTTACATGGGATTTTTAGTAAGAAAAATGTCTTAAATATAATGAAAAACTTTATTGTCTTTGAACATTTCAATAATAGTGTAACTAAGAGGATATGTAGATATTATCAATATAGAGCAGTTGATAAAATAATTAAGGAATTACTTAAAAAAGATGAAAGTAAGACTTTTGGTGGATTTATACATCATACTCATGGCTCAGGAAGAATTATGACAATGCTTTATTTGGCTAATAGAATAAGAAGAACTGCTGATTTAAGAGATAAAATGATTTTAATTGTAACAGATAGGGTTGCTTCAAGTCAGCAAATCTATCATATGCTTTTTAGTATGGAAAATGCTTCATTTATAGAATATCCTAAAATATCTGATGAATTAAAGGATGTATTAATGAGAGGAAAAGGAGAAATAGTTGTAACTAATATACAAAAATTTAAAAACCAAGAAGATGTTCCTCTAAACAATAGTTCTAATATTATAGTTTTGGTTGATAATGCTAATAGAAGCCAGGGAGGACAAAAAGCATTAGAAATGAGAAAAGCTATACCAAATGCTACTTATATTGGGTTCTCACAAGTTGATAATGAAGATGTTCGTCAAATATTTGGAGATTGTATTGATAAGTATTCAATGAAAAATGCTATTGAAGATGACTTAGGTATAAAAGTATTATATGAAAAAAGAGTGACTAAATATCAAATTCATTCTTTACATTTTCAAAATAATTGTGGTAACAGAAGAAGTCTACTTGAAGATGATGATAGAATAGATGAAATTGCAAAGGATATACTAAGCCACTATAAAGAAAAAGTATTTCCAGAAGGTTTCAAAGCACAGGTAGTATGTTCTTCAAGATTAGCATGTGTTAAATATTATGAAGCGTTAAATAAATACATGAAAGAAGTTATAGGTGAGCAGTTAGAGGCAAAAGTAATTATTTCATCAAATATTAGTGATCCTCCTTTTATGCTTGAACATTCCTTAAATAAACAAGAGCAGGGTAATATAATAATGAGATTTAGAGAGTCTTTTCATAACGATAAATTAGCTTTTTTAATAGTTAATGATATGCTTCTCACAGATTTTGACGCACCTATTCAACAAGTTGTATATATAGACAAGCACCTAACAGAGAATAAGTTAGCTCAATCAATTAAAAGAGTTAGTAGACCTTATAAGGATAAAAAACAATGTGGATATATAGTTGATTATTATGGAGCTTTAAGTAATATATCTGAAATAATTGAAAAGAACTAAAGTTGCTCTTTAAATAGATTGTCAAGGTGAAAATTCTTAATATTATTTGTAGATAGGATAGTCTATATTTAATGAATTAGATTAGAGATAAATGGGGGAAAATATGAGTTATAATTCAGTATATTATTGGGAAAATTTTTTGGAAAAGGATAAAGAGAACGGTGTTAAAGCAAATTCCTATATTCCAAACTTTCATATTATTAATCAAAATACAAATGAAAGTTTTTATAAATGGTACTCTTTTAATAATGAGAATGAACTGTTGGGGTTTATTAAATTTATTGTTTTGCCATCAGGATATTTTTCAAGAATCTTTGGAGAAGTAAACAGTGAAATAATAGTTACAGCAAGCACCTATGAAGAGGCTTTAGAATTATTAAACAATAATAATGTAAGAGTTGATTGTAATTTATCTAATAATTTTGAAGAAGATTATTCAATTATCGAAGAAATAGAAAAGGAATTTAAGTTAGACGTAGTAGAAAAATTTTGTGATAGCTTCAATTCTCATTTAGATTATAAAGGTAACGTATTTTCAAATATTGAAGTATATAAGAATATAAAAGAACTTGGTGATAAACTGATTAATCAATATGAAGAAGATGGCATGATTGATGAATTGGAAAGGCAAATGGAAATGCCAAAAGAAGAAATGGTGGAATTATTCTCTAATCTTGAAAATAACACATTTATGTTAAATAGAATAAGTGAATTTTTAAGTAGTAAATTTTTATTATAAATTAATAGGTTGTTATTAGAACGATTAAAAATTATGAATACAATAAACTGTTTGGAGAGATTATAGAATGAATTTAGAAGTAAGAACTAAGGAAGAATTGAACAGTGCATTACAAAATAAAGAGAACATTATTATCGTTAAAGGAAAGCTTGCTAAAAAACTTAAACCATTGGGAATAATAAAAAAATCAAATAAGAAAATTGATATTAATGAGAGGATGTCAAGCAACATGGCAGTTGGATCATTGATTGGAATAGCAGGAATTTCAGTTGCAGTTGCAATAACTCTAATTATAACAATAGGTGTTGTTTCAATAGTAGCGATATTAATGAATTACAATGTAACTATAAAAGATAATGAAATTAGATTAGAAAGAGAATAGGAGGCGTAGATGTGTCTTATCTTGGTAACGAGGAAACTTTAGTAGAGCTTCCTGCAATAGAATACATGAAAGATATTTTAAAATATGATTTTATTCATGGAAAGGAACTAACTCCTGAGAATGGAGAACGTGAATCCCTAAATGAAACTATATTAGTAAAAAGGCTTGAAAAAGCATTAAAGAGACTAAATCCATGGATGGATGAAGGAAATCTCAATAAGGCTGTCAGATATTTAAGCAGACCAGAAAATTTAGGTACAAGCCTTTTAGAAATAAATGAAAAGCTTTATGAGTCTATAGTCGATTTAAAGTATACTGTAGACCAAGATATTTACGGTAATGGTCAAAAGAAGCCTCAAACAGTACATTTTATTGATTGGGATAATTTAGATAACAATGATTTTTTAGTTTCAAGGCAGTTTGAAGTGAAAACTCAACTTGGAAAATCAATCTATCCTGATATAGTGTTGTTTGTTAATGGAATCCCAGTAGTTGTTCTTGAATGTAAGTCTCCATTTTTAGAAAAAGCTAAAAATGAGAATATAGGTAAAAAAGAAGCTTTTGAACAACTAAGAAGATACATGAACGAAAGAGATAGCAATGTTATAGAAGGAAACCCAAGGCTTTTCTATACAAATTTCTTTACAGGAATTCTAAATAAATATCATGCTTATGTAGGGACAATTAGCTCTAAATATAATCATTACTTGGAGTGGAAAGACCCGTATCCAGTTAGTAGAGATAAGGTTAAAGATGTAGAAGATAATGGACAAAATATATTCATTCAAGGTTTATTAGAGAAGAATAATCTTTTAGATATAATGAGAAATTTCTTATTATTTGAAGCAGATAATGGAGTCACAATAAAGAAAATCTGTAGATACCAACAGTTTAGAGCTGTTAATAAAGCTATTAAGAGATTACAGGAAGGAAAAGATTCTTTATCAAGAGGTGGTGTTGTATGGCATACCCAGGGTTCGGGAAAATCTCTTACTATGGTAATGCTTGCAAGAAAGATAAAAAGGACTAAGGAACTTTCTGACGCTACTATAGTAGTTGTAACTGATAGAATTGATTTAGATAAGCAGATTTATGGAACATTTATTAGAACCTTATCAAAGATTACAACACCAGTAAGAGCAGATAAAATATCAATAATGAAAGAACTTTTAGGTAAGGCACAGCCTAAAATTATAATGACTACTATTCAGAAGTTTGAAAGTGAGACAGAAGAAAAAGAAGTAATTGAGAATGGCGTAAAAGTTAAGAAGAAATTTATCAAGCCCTATGAAGTTTTAACAACTAAATCTAATGTAATTGTTCTTTCGGATGAAGCTCATAGAAGCCAATATAAAGATACAGCTTTAAATATGAGAATAGCTCTGCCTAATGCTACATTTATAGGATTTACAGGTACTCCGATAGATAAAGATGACAAGTCAACTCCAAGAACTTTTGGAGGATACATCGACAAGTATGGAATTAAAGAGGCTGTTGACGATGGAGCTACTGTAAAAATAGTATATGAAGGAAGAAGACCAGAGCTTCATATAAAAGGGGAGAGCTTAGATGAATTATTCAATCAAGCTTTTGATGATAAGAGTGATGAAGAAAAAGAAGCTATAAAACAAAAGTATGCTAATAAAAGGACTATAATTGAAGCAGATGATAGGATTAATGATATTGCTATAGATATGCTTAAACATTACAGGGATAATATAATGCCAAATGGATTTAAGGCTCAAATTGTTTGTGTAAGTAGAGAAGCTTGTGTTAAATATTATAATGCTATAAAAAACAATGTTAAAAAAATTATAGGTGAAGATTTAGAGGCAAAAGTAATATTTTCTGGGACTTTAAATGATGAAGTACATTTAAAAGAACATTTTACTACAAAAACAGAACAAGAAGCTATAATTAATAGATTTAAACAACCTATAGATAAAGACAAGTTATGTTTCATAATAGTCAAAGATATGCTTCTAACTGGCTTTGACGCACCAATAGAGCAGGTTATGTATCTTGATAGACCATTAAAAGAACATAATTTACTGCAAGCAATTGCCAGAGTAAACAGAACATGTACAATGGATGTTATTAGGAATAATGATAAAAAGGACAGTATTATAAAGCAATGTGGATATGTTGTTGATTACTATGGTGTTTCAGATTATTTAGAAGAAGCCTTAGCAATATTTGATAAAGAAGATTTAGGACAACCTATGCAACCTTTGGGTGACTTGTACAAGGAAATGCTTTCTTATAGAGAAGATGTGATGAACTTATTTAAAGGAAAAGATAAGGCTAACCTTGATGAATTAATAAGAGTATTAGAACCGCAGGATAGACGAGCAGAATTTGAAATTGGATATAAGCGTTTTTCAAGTGCTGTAGAAGCATTACTGCCTTATCATATAGGGACAGATATTTTGAATGATTTAAAGTGGCTTGGTTATATTAGAGCAGGAGCTAAAGCAAAATATAGTCCACAGGATGAATTAGATATAAGTGACTGTGGTGAAAAGGTAAGAGAAATAATAGAAGAACATTTAAAATCTCTTGGAATAATACAGTGGATAGAACCAATTACATTATTTGAAGATGATTTTAAAACAAAGATCAATACATTAAAATCTGACGAAGCTCAGGCTTCTGCTATGGAACATGCTGTTAAACATGCCATCAGCGTAAAGATGGATGATAACCCAGTGTTTTATACAAGCTTATTAGAAAAGCTTCAAAAGATACTTGATGAAACTACCAATGACTGGATTGAAAGAAAGAGTAAGCTTAAAGAATTTATTGAAAGAGACGTTGAAAAGGGTACAAAGTCGCAATCAGAAAGCTTAGGTTTAGATGAAAGGGAATATGCTTTTTTTGAAGTTGTAAAGAAGTATATAGTTGATGAAGAAGTCCAAGAAGACAGAATTAAGGAAGAAAGCGAAAGTTATATAAGCAATGACATTATAGAACTATCTAAAAAAATTGCTATAGATGTACATAATGTAGTCAAAGATAATTATGTTGTGGATTGGACTAATAATCAAACTAAGACAGGAGATATAGAAAGAGCTATATTTATGCTACTTAATAAGAAATATTTTAAA
>Ga0183101_1000278_pt2 | contig 43848 bp, 48 predicted proteins | sample Biomet3_FD_127790 | JGI IMG/M metagenome (GOLD analysis project Ga0183101, IMG submission 127790) | Microbial communities from bioreactor (seeded with sewage sludge) at LBNL, California, USA - Biofuel metagenome 3 | ecosystem: Engineered > Bioreactor > Anaerobic > Unclassified ... | reverse complement strand
AATCCATTGTCATTAATCCCACCATAAATATAAATAATCACTATAGTTTTCATTCCTTTTCTCTATATTATCAACACAATATCCAATCTTATTTAATATATTATTAAATTTCTTATTATCGTATTCAAGTGGAATATAAGCTGCATCAATATCAATATTAAATTTTCCATTATTTATTTCTACTCTTCCATCAAAAAATACCTGTTCTTTTATATCTATAAATTCTTTTATTGTTGGACTATCATTATGTCTGCTTTCTAGAATATAATCTTCAGACTCAGAAATTTTTTGCAAATCGGTTCTTTTCATAAAATAAATTTCGCATGTTGAAGTTGTATTATCCCACTCTGGGATTTTTTCTGAAAGACTAGACTCTTTTTTTAAAACAAATTTACCATTTTCCTTTTTAATAATTCCCATTCCATATTTCTCCAGAATTTTATTAGTTTGAATTGATACCATTTAATACATTCCTCCTTGTAATAACCTCATATAATATATATTAATTAGATATACAAATATGAAAAAAATCCGTTTATTTCTAAAATGGACCATTTATCTTCCTTCATAAGAATCATTGTATTAGCTTTATATTATTAATAACGCTTGTTCTATCAACATACTTTTGTTCATATATTGAAATATTACTTATTATGGGAGGAATAAAAATGAGTACACTTAATATCAATCAGATTTATAAACTAGACAAAATATTCACAGAAGAATACTTCTACTCAAGTTTGCCTAAGCCACCAATTCTTAAGCTCAGTAACATTCAAGAATTTTTATCACACTATAAAGAACAAATTCATAAACAAAAAACATCTGGAGAACACCTCGATTTCAAAACAAATCAAATATATACAAGTGAATTTTTCTTTGATGATAATCAATACTATAAAATATCTTGGAATATTGATAAAGCGGAACAAATAATAGTTGAAAGTAATGCTCCTGTGGTTAAGCTTGAACTAAAAAAAATCTCACAATCTATATTTGAAAAGGATATAACACTTAGCCACTTAAATTTTGCTAAACATAATAACAAACCAATTATTGTAGCATTTTATGAACCTACACAACAGTATATTCCTATTGATGGTAATCATAGAGCCTATGCTCGCTTAAAAGAAAATAAAAAAACAATTGATGCATATATATTATCCCCTCAAGGTCATATGCTAGCAATGTGTAGTACTCTTGATTATGCTTTATATATGTTTGCTCATAATCTAAATGTACTTGGAAACTATGCTTGTGGTGAGATCGACTATAATAAATTTATGGATGAAATGTATCGGTTTTAATACAATTACAACACTAATATTCCCCGATTATCGTAGACACTACTACTATTACCTTGATTCCTAATTGCTCTATCCAATGCCATTATTAAAGCTACAGCTCCATCTATTTTCTCTGTACTCTTTTCCTTATCTGGTTTAATATTTCCTGCCGGATCTTGTTTAATGAAAATATTATCCATCATCCACCTTAGCACTGGATTTCCCCCATGTGCTATTTTCTTTTCAAGAGTTAACTTCATTAATTCTTTTGAAGGTGGAGACATATCTTTATATCCTTGTCCAAATGGAACTACTGTAAATCCCATACCTTCAAGATTTTGTACCATTTGTACAGCTCCCCACCTATCAAAAGCTATTTCTTTTATGTGATATTTCGTACCTAGCTCTTCAATAAAAGTTTCTATGAATCCATAGTGAACAACATTTCCTTCCGTAGTTTTTATAAAGCCTTGTTTCTCCCACACATCATATGGCACATGATCTCTCCTTACTCTAAGCTTTAAATTATCCTCTGGTATCCAAAAGTAAGGAATTACTATATATCTTTCATCTGATGTTCTTGGTGGGAAAACTAAAACAAAAGCAGTAATATCTGTTGTACTTGATAAATCAAGTCCTCCATAACATTCTCTGCCTCTTAGTAAATCTATATATATATTAAAATCACACTCGTCCCATTTATCCATCTGCATCCAACGAGTAGATTGTTTTACCCATTGATTTAATCTTAACTGCCTAAATATATTTTCTTCTGCTGGATTTTCTCTTGCGCTATTATAAGCATTTCTTACTTTTTCAACATCTATTGTATGTCCTAATGATGGATTTGCTTTATACCAATTTGCTTCTAATCCCCAATCATCATTATCATTAATTCCATAAATAACAGGATAAAATGTTGGATCTATTTTTCTACCTTCAATTATATCCAGGGCCTTTTGATGCTGCTCAAAGCATATGGAATTTCTATCTGTACCTGCTGTAGTTATTAGAAAAAATAATGGCTGTAATCTTGCATCTCCCGAACCTTTAGTCATTACATCAAACAATTCTCTATTAGGCTGAGCATGAAGTTCATCAAATACAACAGAATGAACATTAAGACCATGCTTTGTATAAGCTTCGGCTGAAAGAACTTGATAAAAACTATTTGTAGGTTTATATACAAGTCTTTTCATTGAAATAACTGGCTTAATTCTTTTCTTTAATGCTGGACATTGTTCTATCATTTCAACTGCAACATCAAAAACAATAGAAGCTTGTTGTCTATCAGAAGCACAGCCATAAACTTCTGCTCCCCATTCATTATCACCACAAGTCATTAGTAGTGCTACTGCAGCTGCAAGCTCACTCTTACCATTTTTCTTTGGAATTTCTATATAGGCTGTATTATACTTTCTATATCCATTCTCTTTTACATTCCCAAATATATCTTTAATGATTTTATCCTGCCAAGGAAGTAAATCAAATGGCACACCTCTCCACTGACCTTTTGTATGCTTTAAGCAATTTATAAAATTAACAGCTCTCTTTGCTTTTGCTTCATCATACATTATTTCATCTCTCCCCTTAGCATCATTTCCATAGGATCATAAACTTCATTTGAACCTTTATCTGCAACAATCCTGCTTCTTGAAGATGGTGTAAGACCAAACTGTTCACAGAATTTAATCATAATTTTAAGATAAGTTTGTGCAATTGATACCTGTGGCACCTGTTGCCAATAACCACTTGGTGTTTTTACAATTGTTCCATGCTTTGATATAAATTCTTCTGCTTCCTTCCAACGTGCATAAGCTTCACAATATCCTGCGAATGCTGCCATATCAACTTCTGTTAATACTCCAAGTTCTTCAAGTTGTTTTGCTACTCTTCTCCATTCTTTTTTAGCTTCTGTATCAAGCCATCCTGGACATTTTGGTGCTTTCTTCTTAGGCTTTGGCTCTAGTTGATTAAGTGGTCTTTTCCCTGGATTTCCTTCAAGTTCTTTTACTACTGTTGGCTTTGGCTTTCTTCCTTTTTGTGCCATAGGTTTCACCTCCGCTCTTTAAAATTTATCATAAGAAAAGAGCCTACTTTTTTCGTAAGCCCTTAATATAATTTCTTTTTATTTATCCTCTAATACCTTTGTAATTATAATTACCTTTTTTGATTTCTTCATGGTCTGCTTTTACAGCTTTCTCATAGTCCTTATCATTCTTTTCTTTTTTAGAACATTCTATGCAAATGCACTCTGTATTAAACATTGACATTATCCTTCCCTTCTCTAGAGAACAACCACATCTATCGCAAGTTTTTTGTGTATAAAATTTATCCATAAGTACCTCCAACTATCTTAGTTGAGATAAACATTCTGAATATGCAATCTGTAGAGGTTTCAAATCAATTCCATTATCAGAGTAACCTCTTGCTATTACATTAAAATAATATTCTGTAGGTGCTGCTACCAGATTTGTATATTCCTTAGTCATAACATAAACCATAGCTGTTTTAGATTCATCACCTACTGTAACTTCAATATCTTTCTTTATATAAAAATTAGGATATCCCTCATATAAATCAAGTGCCCTTTCACATTCTTCTGTTATTTCCCATAAGACAATAGGTACTGCTTTATCTTTACAAGGTTCTATATTTGCAACACCTTTATATCGTCCTCTAAATGTTAACTTGTAATCTTTAAGAATTCCTATTCCTACAACTTTAGCTTTAGGACATCTATGACTCATCTGCTCTAAGTTCATATTTGAACCATATGCAACATATAATTTTACTTTTTTATCCACTTTTTCATTTCTCCTTCTTGTAGTTTTCCACAGGGAAGTCTACTCCCCTGTGAATTAATATTTTAGTTTCAAGCAATTCTTGGTGTTCTCCAAGCTGAATTTCCATCAAGTGCTTTCATTAAGTGTTGTCTGCAATTTTTGAACTCATCTCCTATAAGTCCAAGTCTAAGAAGCCAGCATCTAAATGTATATTTTTCATTATCTGTATGAGTGCGTTTTGCACTTGCACTCTTTTGGTTTAATGCTTGATGGCTTATTGCTAAGCAGAAAACTATGTAACTTCTAATTTTACCTGCGTGCAAGGTTCCATTGAAAAGTCTAAATTCAATAGTTCCTTTTGTAAAAGTACTGTGTAAATTAAGTCCATGATATCTGCTTGTATGGTAATGGCGTTCTCTATTTTCAACACCATAATCGCTGTACCAAATATCTGCAAGTTGCTTTAATGTTTTTGGCTTTTTCTTATTTATGGTTTCAATTAAATTCTCATTAACTTTTTGACAATACCTAACCCTTGCTGGATCTATCTCAAGACTTTTGTAAATCAAATCTTCTTTTGAAGCCATAAGGTTAACTAAGTTCTTCAAAGTATTTGGAGTATGTTCTTTTGCTCCTATATGAATGTGAATTCCGCATTGTAGCCTGCTCTCGCTAACTGCTCCTGAGTGTCTAAGCTGTCTAATAAGTTCTTGCAAGGTTTCAATATCCTCATCATACTTTAAAATTGGTGTAACCAATTCAACACTGTAGCTTCTGTCGGCTGAGACAAGTTTTCCTTTTTGATTTTTCATTGTGTGAATACTCGCATCACTCATTATTTGCCAAACCTTATTGTCTGGTGTTATTACTTTGTAGGTATCGTAGCTATCAAAGGTTCTTTCAATCCTTCCATTTAAAACCTTAGAAGCAACCTCTGCTGCTTTTTCTCTAGTAATACCTGTCATTTCAATTTCTACACCTATTGTTTGATTTTTCATTTTTGTTTGTGCTCCTTTCAAAGTGTGTTTATTACCTTTTGGTAGTGTACATATTACCTCTGTCAGAGCCACTTATCCAGTTATATCTGCTGAAAAAATACAGGATTTTAATGACAATGTTCCTCTCATAATCTCATTAGAAAAATCATTTTTATAGTTACTTCTCATGTTCATTTTCAAGTTCTCTATACCTTGTTTTTTGCCCATCTCTTAAAAGAAATACATCTTTATCAGTACCAACTTGCTCAATGTATCTTTTTACAATAACATCAGCATATTTCTCATCAAGCTCTATTGTGTAGCATATTCTATCCGTTTGCTCACACGCTATAAGTGTTGAACCACTTCCTCCAAAAGGATCTAAAACTATAGAATTAGTTAAACTTGAATTAGTGATTGGATAAGCAATTAAAGCAATCGGCTTCATAGTTGGATGATATTTTGATTTTGTTGGTCTATCAAAATTCCAAGTTGTTCTCTGCTTTCTATCTCCATAGAACTTATGACCTGCTGTTGGTTTCCATCCCACAAGTACAGGTTCATGATTATACTGATAATCACATCGTCCAAGCACTGGTGAATTTTTTATCCAAATACAAGTCTGATGACAAAAGAATCCTGCTTCCTTAAAAGCAGTTCTAAAATTAACAGTTTCCTTATCAGCATGGAATACATAAATAGAACCTCCATCTGCAAGACTTTCATACATACCTTTATAAGCATTAATAAGGAATTCTTTAAACTTCTTATCGTCCATGTTATCATTTTGAATTTTTCCAGCATTTCCTTCATAAGCCACATTGTATGGAGGGTCGGTTACAACCAAATTTGCTTTTTTTCCATCCATTAAGTTTTCATAAGTTTCAATCTTTGTACTGTCACCACAAATTAATCTATGTCTTCCCAATAACCAAATGTCACTTTGCCTTGTAATTGGTGTTTCTGGTGGAGCTTCATCAAAACCATCTTCTTTAACACCTTTAGGATGAAGTTCATTAAATAATGCATCAATCTCTGGCGGATCAAATCCTGTAAATGATGTATCGTAATCTAAACATTGTAGGTCCTTAATTAAATCTGCAAGTAATTCTTTATTCCATTCACCACTAATTTTATTTAGAGCAATATTTAATGCTTTTTCTTTAGTCTTATCAACATCAATAATTACACAGTCTATTTCAGTAAATCCTAAAGTTTTTAATACTGATATTCTTTGGTGACCTCCAATTACGGTCATGTCTTTATTTACAATAACAGGGTCCACATACCCAAATTCATTTATACTGTTTTTTATTTTTTCAAATTCACTGTCTCCAGGCTTTAATTTCTTTCTTGGATTATACTCAGCTGGTATTAATTCATCTATTTTTAACTTCTTAAACTCCATCTTCTTCCCTCCAGAACCTATCTTTTATATAACAATTGTGGCTGCAATATTTACGTTTCTTATTTCCATAAGCAGTAAACTTTTTACCGCAATAAGGACATGCAAAGTTATATGTAGCAGCTTCACTTTTATTTCTTTCATCTTGATTTTCATTCCACCATTTTCTCCTGCACTCATCACTACAAAATCTTCTTATTCTACCTTTTATTTTTTGTTTTATAGACTTTTCACAACAGGCACATAGTAAATTTCGTTTCTTCTTTTCTTCAAAGTTAAGAGCAACAACACATGAACTTCCATTAAGATTATTACGCTTGCAAAATCCTCTAACGCTATCTCTTGATAATCCTAAAAGATTTGCAATTCCTTTATATCCCATACCTTTTAATCTCAATTCTCTTATTTTTTCTTTTTGGTCCACAGTCATATGAATTGCTCCTTCCACTCAACTTTTTGGCAATGAAAAAAGTAACCACAAACACTTGTAGCTACTTACTTTGAACTTTCTATTTTGCGATTTAATAGTACCCCCCTTGCTTAATTCTGCGAAAATTCACGCGAGAGGGGGCGGCGGTCTTTAGCCTGTCCTCTTTAGAGATTTTATACCCCCTACCATCTAAAAAATCATCTTTTCTTCTTTTAAAAATTATATTTATATTCTTCATATCTATCTTCAGTCATTGTCTTGGTATCATGACAACTCTTACAAAGTGGTTGCCAATTACTCTCATCCCAAAATAAATTCTTATCACCTCGGTGTGGTTTAATGTGATCAACAACAGTTGCTTTAGTAAGCTTACCTTCCTCCTTGCATTTAACACACAAAGGATTAGCTTTTAAAAATTTATTTCTAGCTGTTCTCCATCTGCTATCATAACCACGCTTACTTGAATTTGCTCTATCACTTGTATGAAGTACTTTATGTTCATCACAATATTTTTCTTCAGTAAGTTTATGACAACCAGGATGCTTACATGGTTTTAATGGTTTCTTTGGCAATCAATTCACCTCATTTCAGTCATATAAAAAGCCACCACATTTTTTCTGCAGCAGCTCTTTAATTCTCTTCATTTTCTCTATTCTAATAATATCAATTTTTCATACTCTCATTCAATCACATTTACTCTCATCTTTTGAAATTATAATGCCTTTTAAGATCTTATCATGAATCCTAAAAAGATGTTGCATACTATAACCCATATCAACAGCAATCTGCTCCCAAGTCTTAAAACAAAGATATCTAAGTTCTAATAATGTTTGTTGCTCAGGATTATTGATTTTTTTAATAATATCCATGATTTCTCGCTTTAAATCCACAAGAATATCAATATCTCTATTAATTTCATCTTCTAAATCAACCATCTTCACTATTATTCCTTCCATAGAATTTATATTACGAGTACCACTTGGAGGGGTGTCACTTAATGTTGATGTAGCTTTTGTAGCTAATGCCCTTAAAGAAACTATCTGCTCAAGTTTACTGTTTATCCTTTGGTCAATTCTGTATGCCTGTGATAAATATTCTTTTGCTGTCATCTTACTTTTCCTCCTTTAGCCAAGGCATTTTCCCATTGTAATAGGTATCTGCAATGCTCTTTTGAATTGCCTTATCTAGTGAAGCAATACGAACATTTGCTTTATTAAGACTTTCTTCTTGCTCCTCTTCAGTTTTGAAGAATGAACACGTAGTTTTAGCACACTGTATACTGTTAAGGATTTTACACCTATTGTTTTTATTTGCAAAGCAATTTTTATTCATAAGTTTTGTCCTCCTTTAACTTAGCCTTTACTGCATCTATTAAATCTGATTGTACTTTTTCTTTTCGTTTTAAAGCTCTCATTATATCCTCATCAATAGTTCCTCTTGCAATAATGTGGTGAATAACAACTGTTTCATTTTGTCCTTGCCTCCACAGTCTTGCATTGGTTTGCTGATAAAGTTCTAAACTCCAGGTAAGTCCAAACCAAATAAGAGTTGAACCTCCTTCTTGAAGGTTTAGTCCATGTCCTGCTGAAGCAGGATGTATTAAAGCTACTTCAATTACACCATTGTTCCAATCTTTAATATCTTTTGAGGTTTTGATTTCACGAACCTTAAACCTCCTTTTAATTCTTTCTAAATCATGATTAAACCAATAAGCCACAAGTACTGGCTTTCCATTTGCTGATTCAATTAAATCTTCTAGTGCATCAAGTTTTTCATCATGTATCGTGAACACTTGCTTGTCCTCACCATACACAGCACCATTTGCCATTTGGCAAAGTTTGTTTGATAAAGCTGCGGCATTTACTGCATCTATCTCTTCATCTTTAATTGATATCACCAAATCTTGTTTTAAGCTGTTATAATCTTTTTGCTCCTTTTCTGAAAGTGATACAACTACCTCATTTATAATGCATTCTGGCATTTTCAAATAATCTTCACTTTTCATAGATATGCTAATATCTGAAATAAGGCGATAAATTGCATCTTCAGCACCTGCTTTAGGTTTATAACTAAACACCATCTGCTGATTTCTTTTATCTGGGTCAAAGAAGTTATTTCGATAATGAGTAATAAATCTTCCAAGCCTTTCACCCATATCAAGTAGCCTAAACTCTGCCCATAAATCCATTAATCCGTTACTGCTTGGGGTTCCTGTCAGCCCAATAATTCTTTTTGCCTTTGGTCTGACTTTCATGAGAGATCGAAATCTCTTTGACTGCCAATTTTTAAAGGATGATAATTCATCCACAATTAACGTATCGAAATCAAAGGGAACTCCGCTTTTCTCAACAAGCCATTGAATGTTTTCACGGTTGACAATATAAATATCTGCCTGTTTCTTTAAAGCGGAAAGTCTTTCAGCCTCTGTGCCAACTGCTATGGAATACTTCAAGTCCTGCAGATGTTCCCACTTCTCAATTTCCGCTGACCATGTATTTCTTGCAACACGCAGGGGTGCAATAATCAGAACCTTGTGAACTTCAAAATAATCAAACAATAGGGCCTCCAAAGCAGTGAGTGTGATACTTGTTTTTCCTAAACCCATATCAAGCAGTACAGCTGATATCGGATGAGTCATAATATAGTTGATTGCATACTGCTGATAATTATGTGGATTGTATTGCATCAAGAATCCCTCCAATCTGTTCTTCATCATCAATGACAAATACCAGAAAGCCTAACCCACGAAGTAATTTGTGTCTTGCAAGTTGAAGTGGTGTTGGCTTTTTCCCAGGAGCCTTTACTTCTACGAATGCAATCTTCCCATCTGGCAATAAAACCAATCGGTCGGGCATCCCATCAAAACCAGGTGACGTGAACTTTGGAGAAATACCTCCACGCTTTTTAACTTTCATTGCTAACTTCTTTTCTATAATTTTTTCTCTCATGCGAACCTCCATCAAAAATTGCATAATGCAGGTCTACTGTGGTCATATCCTAAACTCTTCTTATATGATATTTTTATAATTTTTTGCTATAGGGACTTTTTTATATATGACCTTAGTAGACCTGCACTTTTATAATTTCTTCATTTAAAAAAAGTTTAGATTTTTACCATAACTGACCTGCACCTCATACCATTTACTCAATAAAATCTGTGTTTTTAAGACGAACACCACTAATAAACGAGCCATTTGATAATCTTTTACGATTCATACCAGAAATTTCAAGTGCAGCATAAAAATCTGTAGTACTTCTAGTGTATTCTCCTGTTCTCAAACAGTAGGCACGATATTCTTGATAGAACTCTCCGGACTTCTGTTTATAAGTAGCGTCAAGTTCACAACATTCATCAAGAAATGCTCCAAGCCAGTCATTGTCTGCACGGTAATTGTTAATCGCATTCTCTACACATGTTGGAAGTTTTATTTTGAAGTTATTTAAGATTACCTTTTGTGCGCCTTCAATAATCCATGACAATACATAAGGTCCTGCATTTTGCACTAGATAATCCGTATAATTCTTGATGTCGCTCTTTCCTTGAATCTTTGCATTGAAGGGGATTACAATCAGTCTGCGCCATGTTCCTTCATCATTTGCACCTACTCTTGGAAGATGGTTAGTATACAGCACAAGAGTATGACTTGGTACATATTTGAATGGATCCTTGTACTTCTTCTCTGCTGTAACTTCATCTGTGGAACAAAGCTGTTTAATGACGGAAGTATTCAGTCTCATACCTTCTTCCAGTTCAGCAGCAATGATGAGACGCTTGCCTTTAAGTTCTGCCATCTCAGGCTTAACATTTCTTTTGCATCCAACAGTTAATGCATCAGAAGACATGGAACCACTGTAGGTACCAAGAACTCTTGAAATTGTGTTCCAAAAAGTAGATTTACCATTACGGCCTTCACCATAAGAAATGATGAGAGCCTCCACATACACTTTCCCGATGGATGCAAGTCCTACAATTTGCTGTACATAATCAATTAGTTCCTTGTCGCCACAGAAGAAAGTATCAAGTGCATCAATCCACAATTGCTTTCCATCTTCTCCTGAAGTAACCGAGGTTTGCTTCGTGATATAATCCATAGCATCTGGCTCGTGCATTCCAGAAAGTCCATCTTTCAAATGATAAGTTACACCTGGTGTATTAAGAAGAAACTCATCCTTATCCAAATCGCTGACACTGATGGAAAGCATAGGCTTTGCAGCTTGTAAGGCACTCGTTACATATTTCATGTCACGACGTTTCATAACAAATGTTCTGTATGCGATTGCCGATAGATACACACGATATGCCTCTAACTGGTCACCTTGTAATGATCCTTCGAATTTCTTCCCTCCGGCTTTAGCATCATCCATTGATACTCCACTTGCCACAACAGCATCAATTGCTCTCTGCACTTCATCCAAAGCATCTGCAAGCTGTAAATCCAAAAATTCCTCCATTGCTCCAACAGCCTGCTGTTTTGACTCCACCCAATACTCTCCATTGAAACGAAGGTAATCAGTTGCATCCGTGTAGCGAAGTTCATTTCCATATTCACGGGTCAGAACCTTTGCTTGTCCTATATCAGAGAAATCTGAAGGCTTTAGTGATTCTCCTAAGAAATCATCATTAAAATCATCCGGTGCAACATAACCTTCTTGGCTCTGCACCTTTTTAGAAAATTTCACTGCACTGTTCCATATAGTAGCAAGTTCCTCATCATCCATAGGTGGATCACATTTATTTGCCTCATCAAGAAAAATTTGATGTGCTTTTTCTGTAGAGCCATATCTTTTTACCACTCTGCCTGCAAAACGAGATAATGTATTATTCCTCTTTCCTTCTGGAATAGAAAAATGTCCTGTTGTTTCAGTATCTTCATCATCTTGGAACACAGGTAATTCTTCATCAATGGTCTCCCATCCGTCATGCCATATCACTTCATTGCAATCAGCCCCAAAAATGAAACGTGCTGCATCCAAGGCATTATCATCAAAGAAAGGAAATGCTTTCTGTATAGTTCTTTTCAACTCCGCATACTCCATAGCATCCTCACATGAATGAATAAGGAAATATACATGAAATCTTGGTCTTGATGATTTATCATCCTTCTGTTTCATATGATTACGGCTTGATGCAATGGCATAGGAAACATCTGGCATCAGTTCATCAATCTTCTCTGGAGTAATCCAATCATTGGGTTTATCTGAATGGTCGTTGTCACAATCCATGACAGCTACCACAGACCCCACAAAGTTATCTGCACTACGATAATTGTTCTTATATTCCGCACAAACATGATCCATTCTGACCACGGCTTTTAGCTCCTCTGCATTCGTTACCTCCATGCGACTTGGGTATCTACAGTTCTTGGCATTGCCTGTGCAGTTTGCTGTATAAAATACTAGCTTCATCTAATCTCCTCCTTTAAATCCTCCGTGAAATAGCGTATTGTCATGCGTTTCTGCTTGGCTCTTTGAATCTCTGCATTCATCCCTTTTGATATTCTTTCTCCAAACACCCATAGTTCATTGCATTTGCCTAATAAAACCATGTTCATAAGCATAGCTAACTCCCTTTCCTTTGGAATATCATCATTCACAAATTGAGGAAAAAGCAAATGTGGAGCAATAGGAATACAATTTTTCTCTAGTGCAAATCTACAAAAAACACGAGCCCTTTTTACATTTCTATCAACATCCCCAGAATAGGGAGAACAAATATATACAAGAGGTTTAAAGGCAGTTTTTCTTTCTGCCTTCTCCTCTTTAATAATATTTACAAGTGCCTCATGAACTGTTGGATCATGGTATCTTTCTGGGTTATATTTGTTTATGCACATATCACGCCATCTCAATTTCAATCTGTGGCAATATACCATCTGCTTTCATTAAGTCATAGATAAACAGTCTACCCTTCTGAGTCCAATAAGTATGAACCTTTGTATGTTGATTTCCATCACTTCCACAATAGCTATGTGTTTTAGTGCTTGTATATCCTTCTTCTGCATACTTCTGATATAAAAGCCAAATATCTCCCTGCTTAAATTGAATACCTTTATCATGAAGGTAACGATTCATCCAAATAGCAGACTTACCATAATCCTTAGCAATTGCTGATGTAGAAATAAGGTCTTTACAATTTAGCACTACATCGTAATATGATACCTTAGGTTTCATTTCAACAATTTGCTGATTCTGCACTGCTACTGTACCTATTAACACCTCATTCTGATTTCTTACAAGAGAAAGTTGCTGATTTGCAAACTGTAATGCTCTCGCCATAATTGCCTCTGGTGAATTCCAAGATTTCTCAACTTCAATAAAATATTGCCTGAATTGTTTCCCCTTTGGAGTACGCTGTATCATACATACCTCTTTTGCCATATCGACAGTTAACTGATGGTCACGTTGAACCTGTGGCATTAAAGTTCCATCTGCACGGAGGACATTTTTGTCCATCGTCATATAGTCTACATTTTCACTAAACCCATAATCACACATTCTTGGAAACCACTTGTGATAAGGTGTCTCCACTTCTAACACTCTGTGTAAATCTCGCCCAAGTATAGTTGGATTTTCACTTTCATAATTGATTCTTATTAATTCTTTCATAAGAAACCCTCCTTTAAAAATATTAGGGATAAGTCTCCCTATAACTTCCTAAGGACAGAACTTTCATTTTTGGACGGAGAATTTAAAAACTTTTTTACTTTAACAAAATTGCTTCATTAAATATAAGAAAAAATAGTATTTAAAAAAAGTTAAAAGTTTTCCGTCCATTTTTTTATCTTTTGTCCTTAGAGAATTAGAAGGATATGAAACAAAAAAGTATTTTTTACAAAACTTCAAGAAAGTCCGTCCAAATCACAAACTTCTGTCCTTTGAAAATTAGAGAGGTAATTAACTCTCAGAAAGGTGGTGCTACTTATGCAAGCAGGAACAACTACTGACACTAAAAACAGACAAGACATAAACTTAGACGAAGAACTTACAGATGTACTAATTGCAATTAGTGTCATATCAAAAAGACTGGCAAGGAAATTAACCGAGCAGTCCCAGAAAGAACAATCAAATATGAAAGGAGATAAAACACATGGGTAAGATGAGCAAATTATCTGCTGAACTTGATGAACTTAGGAAATGTGGAGAAACCTTAATTGGAATCTCAGATACTTTGAGAGAATTGTTTTCTACGAGAGCGGAAGAAAAGCCTGCCAAAGAACCTAAGAAGGAAGACTCCATGGCAGAAGAAACTCCAAAGCCTGAAAAGAAAGCACTCTCACTTATAGATGTCCGTGCTGTACTATCAGAGAAATCCCGTAACGGATACACAGCAGATGTCAAGGCACTTCTTTTAAAGTATGGTGCAGACAAACTGTCAGATATCAATTCGAAAGACTACGAGGCTTTACTGGCAGAGGCTGAGGTGATTGGAAATGCCTAAACACGCATTACTCTCAGCTTCATCCAGCCACAGATGGCTAAATTGCCCACCCTCAGCAAAATTATGTGCTGAGCATGGTGACAGAGCTAGTGCCTATGCACAGCAAGGTACTGATGCCCACAGTTTATGTCAGTACAAGCTAGAAAAGGCTCTCGGCACGAATACCCAAAATCCAATAAATAATCTTGAATATTACGATACTGAGATGGAAAACTGTGCAAATGAATATGCAACCTTCGTCATGGAGCAAGTTGAAGAAGTAAAACACCACTGCCCTGACCCTTTAGTCTTAATTGAACAGCATCTTGACTTCTCCAAATATGTAGAAGACGGATTTGGAACAGGTGACTGTGTCCTCGTTGCAGACGGTGTTCTGCAAGTAATTGATTATAAACACGGTCTTGGAATACTAGTATCAGCAGAAGAAAATCCGCAAATGATGTGCTATGCACTAGGTGCTTTGGAACTCTTCGATGGTATCTACAATGTGGATATCATAAAGATGACAGTTTTCCAGCCACGCAGGGACAATGTTAGTACCTACACCTTATCAAAAGAAGATCTACTGAAATGGGGAAATGAAGTTCTCTCCCCTATCGCTAAGCTTGCTTATGCAGGTGAAGGAGAATTCAAAGCTGGTGACCACTGCCAGTTCTGCAAGATGAAGTCTACCTGCCGTAAACGTGCCGAATATAACCTTGAACTTGCAAAGTACGATTTCGAGATGCCACCCAACTTGGATAACACAGAAGTTGAGGTCATTCTCTCAAAGGCAGATAACCTTGTAGCTTGGGTGAATGACATCAAGGAATATGCATTACAGAAGGCACTCAGTGGTACAAAGTATAATGGATTCAAAATTGTAGAGGGACGCTCCACAAGAAAATACGCCAATGAACTGGAGGTTGCAGCGGCGGTCACTTCAGCAGGCTTTAATCCATATGAACAGAAACTCCTAGGAGTTACCGCTATGACTTCAGCCCTTGGCAAAAAGAAGTTTGAAGAAATACTAGGTAGTCTTGTTTACAAGGCACCAGGTAAACCAACACTGGTGTCGGAGGGTGACAAACGTCCGGCGATTAATACAGCACAAAATGATTTTATTGAACAATAAGGAGGACAATATTATGTCAAAATTAGCAAATCCAACTAAAGTTATTACAGGTTCAAAGACAAGATGGTCTTATGCAAATGTATGGGATCCAAAGTCAATCAACGGGGGTACACCTAAGTATAGCGTAAGCCTCATTATTCCTAAGACAGACATAAAGACTGTGGAAAAAATCAAGGCAGCCATTGAAGCTGCTTATCAAGAAGGTCAGTCAAAGCTAAAAGGTAACGGCAAATCAGTACCTGCACTTTCAGTTCTTAAGACTCCTCTTCGTGATGGTGATATCGAGAGACCAGATGACCCTACTTATGCAAATGCATACTTCATCAATGCCAATAGTGCTACTGCACCAGGTATTGTTGATGCAGACCGTAATCCTATCTTTGAGCGTTCCGAAGTATATTCCGGTGTTTATGGCAGGGCATCCATCAATCTGTATGTTTTCAACTCTAACGGAAATCGCGGAATTGCTTGTGGCTTGAACAACCTCCAGAAGATTTCCGATGGTGAGCCTTTAGGTGGCAAATCACGTGCTGAGGATGATTTCACAACAGATTCAGATGATGATTTCCTTTCATAAGGTTTAACCCTTTAATCTTCAACTTGGTGGTGGCTATGCTGCCACCTTTTATTTATAAGGATGGTGACAATCATGGTTAAAATCATATCATTATCAATAGATCTTGAGACTTTTTCTGATGTGGATTTGAAAAAATGTGGAATCTACAAATATACAGAATCCCCCAACTTTGAAATTCTCCTATTTGCCTACTCCATCAATGGCGGTGAGATTAATGTCATAGACTTAGCTAACGGCAAAAAAGTTCCAATAGAAGTACTATCTGCCCTATCAGACGAATCCGTGACCAAATGGGCATTTAATGCTGCATTTGAACGTATCTGCCTATCAGCCTGGCTTAGAAAAAATTATCCTGAACATTTCAGCAGCTACAGTACCAGCGATGACACTGTCGGTAACTACCTAAACCCCTCCTCATGGAAGTGCTCCATGATATGGTCTGCTTACATTGGACTGCCATTATCCCTTGAAAGAGTGGGTGCAGTCCTTGGATTACAGGAACAGAAAATGAAAGAAGGCAAAGACCTCATCCGCTACTTCTGTGTTCCATGTAAGCCCACAAAATCAAATGGTAGTCGCACTCGTAATCTTCCTATGCATGATATAACAAAGTGGACAACCTTCATCTCCTACAATCGCAGGGATGTTGAAGTTGAAATGTCCATTCAGAAAAAACTATCTAAATTTCCTGTACCGGAATTTATATGGGATGAATATCACATTGACCAAAAAATTAATGATCGTGGAATCGCTATTGATATAGATGTTGTTGAGCAAGCGATTAAAATGGATGAGCATTCTAAAGAAAAACTCTCGGAAGAAATGAAGAAACTCACAAATATTGATAATCCAAATTCTGTGGTACAGATGAAACAATGGCTATCTGACAATGGAGTTAAAACCGACACTCTTGGCAAAAAGGCTGTGTCAGAAATGCTAAAAGATGCTCCTCAGAAACTTTCCGATGTTCTTACTCTCCGTCAGCAACTTTCCAAATCAAGTATAAAGAAATATCAGGCAATGAAAAATGCTGTATGTATTGACAACCGCGCAAGGGGGATGTTCCAATTCTACGGAGCAAATCGTAGTGGTCGCTGGTCTGGAAAAATAATTCAATTACAAAACCTTCCTCAAAATCATATGCCGGATTTGGAACAGGCTCGTAACCTTGTAAAAAGCGGTAACTATGATGCACTAGAAATGCTTTATGATTCTGTCCCAGAAGTATTGTCGGAACTTATCCGCACCGCTTTTATTCCAAAGCCTGGATATAAATTTGTTGTAGCAGATTTTAGTGCAATCGAGGCAAGGGTACTCTCACACCTTGCACAGGAGTCATGGAGAAATAAAGTCTTCGCTAATAACGGAGATATTTATTGTGCAAGTGCCTCTGCAATGTTTGGTGTTACAGTTGAAAAACATGGCCAGAACAGCCATCTCCGCCAGAAGGGAAAAATCTCCGAGCTTGGGTTAGGATATGGCGGTGGGTGTGGAGCCCTTAAATCGATGGGCGCATTAGATATGGGTCTTGCTGAAGAAGAATTACAATCTCTGGTTGATGCATGGAGAACTTCAAACCCTAACATCGTGCAGTTTTGGTGGGATGTTGATAAAGCAGTTAAAATTGCAATCAAACAGAAAACTACCATCGAAACTCACGGTATCTATTTTATTTACCAAAGCGGTATGCTCTTCATAAAACTTCCATCTGGTAGAAGACTAACTTATGTTAAACCTAAAATTGGCATAAATCAATTTGGTGGTGAATCTGTAACCTATGAAGGTGTTGGTGCAACAAAAAAATGGGAACGTATAGAAAGCTACGGACCTAAGTTTGTAGAAAATATTGTTCAAGCAATCTCAAGAGATATTCTAAGTTATGCTATGCATACACTTAGCCACTATTTCATCTGTGGCCATGTCCACGATGAATTAATTATTGAATGTCCTATGGATGAATCACTAGATGTTATTTGTGAACAGATGGGAAGAACGCCACCATGGATAAAAAAACTACAATTAAGAGCCGATGGCTATGAGACAATGTTTTATAAAAAAGATTAAAAGTAGGTCGTAACACAAATAAATGTTACGACCTTATTAATTATCTTAATCCATCAAGACGTTTATTCAGTTTTGCCAGTAATTTTCTCTTCCTATCACTAAGTGTGGATTTTGCCATATTTAATTCTGCTGCAATTTTTCTATCAGACAAATCTTCTTTAATTAATTCGCAAATTCTACGACCTTCTGGATCCAACTCATCGAGAACCTTTGTTAATTCCTCAAGAAGAATCATTTCTACAGCAATTTCTGCTGTATCATTTTCAGTATATGCTTCTTCAATACCATCCTTCTGAAATTCATCAAGTGAAAGAACAGAACCCTCACGAAGCTTTTCACATTTACTGCAATCCTCAGTGCATCTTTTTAATTTACCTTTTCCATTACTGACAGAGCAACGTCTGCTACGCTCTTCTTGTTTAGCCTCTACCCATAATGGTCTCATGAATTCATTATATAATTCCTTTGAATCAACCGGAACCATGATTGCCTTAACCCTTCTATCACCTATTTTGGTAAAAACCACTTCCTCTGGATCTATACCCAAATCTCGTATTGTCTCATTTGTAACTTCCATCGGAACAAAATATTCCTTACTCTGATTGCCTCTGTTTTTCATTTTTTATCCTCGCTCTCCGCTAGGGCTTGCGACTTGGCGAGGATAAATTTCTGCATCAAAGATACCGAATATTAATGCTAAAATAAAAATGTACAAGGTTGCCAATATTTGAATGTACAAAGTTGATAAAATTTTATACAGTATTAGCGGGTGATAAAAATGATTTTTAAATTAGATGTTAATACTGAAATAGAATTAGAAACAGTACATGATCTGAATAGATTAAGATTAGTGATGGAGGTTAATGGTTTGGATAAACCTAATTTTAGTGAACTAGCAAGAAGATTAGGAGTTGATAGAAGAACAGTAAAAAAATATTATGAAGGAAATATAGAAACAAAGAGAAAGCCTAAAAAGTCAAAGATAGATGATTATTATGATCTTATCTCGTCCCTGCTTTCAGCAGAAAATAAACAAATATTCTATTATAAATCACATCTATATAGATATTTAGTTAGAGAACATAATCTTGAATGTTCTCGTAGCAATTTCAATTATTTTATTCTAAAAAATAATGAATTTGCAGAGTATTTTAAACCTAAAGGTAAAAAAGATGCAATAAAATCAGAAACTCCATTTGGTAAGCAGGCACAATTTGATTGGAAAGAAAAATTGAATTTTACCTTTAAAGATGGGAGTGAAATACAGTTTAACGTAGGTAGCTTAGTATTATCAGCATCTAGATTTAAAGTATGGGCAATTTGTCCCTCAACAAGCCAAACGCATCTATTTGACTTTTTGGCTAACGCGTTCGAAACGTTAGGCGGAGTTCCTTCTGAAATACTAATTGATAATGCATCAACTATGATGGACAAGGCTAGAACTGAACGTTCTGACGGTAAAATAAACCCTAAATTTCAACAACTGGCAGATGACTTTGGTTTCAAAGTAGTTCCTTGTATTAGAGCTAGACCAAATACTAAAGCAAAAGTTGAAAATCCAATGAGAGTAATAGATGAAATTATGATCTATAATGGAGTTTTAGAGAATGTGGAAGAATTATATGAAAAGATGAATCTTATAACTAATGAAGCAAATTCAAGAGTGTGTCAGGCTACTGGATTACCACCAATATTAGTTTTCAATAAGGAAAAAGAGCATCTTTTACCATTACCACACGCTAAAGTATGCTCTTATTATAAAAATATTACCGCACATGCGAAAGTGAATACTAGTAGCCTGTTTAAATACAAAGGTAATATGTATTCAGTTCCGCCTGAGCTCATTGGTAAAAATATTACCATTGAGGTTATTGAAGGTAACCTCAATGTGTATTATAACAAAAAATTAATAACTGTGCACAGTATTTCTGAAAACATAATAAATTATCACAACACTCATCATCTTCAGATGCTAGGATTAACATTTAAAGAGCGAGAAGATGAGGATATAAAAGATTATGCCGAAAAACATTTTAAAGAATTGGAGAAATTTAATGAACAATTATCAACAGTTACAACAAAATCTACGTGATCTTAGACTAACTCAAATGAGTCTAAAAATTGATGATTATATAACACAGGTTAACGATGGAAAAATAAGTGTTGTAGATGCTTTATACCAGCTAACATCAAAAGAATTGGAAGTGAAGAACTTTAACGCTACTAATGCAATGGTTAAAGTAGCTGGTTTTCCACATTTAAAAGAAATGAGAGATTTTGATTTTGAGTTCCAACCAAAAATTAATAAACAACAATTTTTAGACTTTAAGAGTTTAAGATTTCTTGAAACTAATAGCAATATAATTTTAATTGGAAATAGTGGAGTGGGAAAAACTCATTTAGCAACTTCAATTGGTATTGCAGCTGCAAAGAAAAGAGTCAGCACTTATTTCATAAAATGTCAGGATCTTATTGAGCAATTAAAAAAAGCTTACTTAGAAAATAAGTTAGACAGCAGGATAAAGCATTTTAGCAAATATAAGCTACTAATAATTGACGAGATAGGTTATTTACCTATCGGTGAGCATGAAGCTAAGATGTTCTTTCAACTAATAGATAAGCGCTATGAAAAGAAAAGTACAATAGTCACTAGCAACATAAATCTATCCGACTGGAATCAAATATTCGTTGATAATATGTTAGCTAGCGCCATCCTGGATAGATTAGTCCATCATTCAAACATAGTCAATATCCTTGGTAATTCTTACAGGACGGCTACTGCTTTATCTAAAATATCTGACAAAAATAATTAGTAGATTTTGTACATAAAATATTGGCATAATTGTTCAAAACAATATTGACATTAATAACCGAACAGACACAGCCTAAAAAGGCGCGACTAATAAAGCGGGATTCTTAATCGAATACACTACTGCCAATTTATTTACAGTAATCTTCGATATGCATATCCTCGCCATATGTCGCGCGCCACAGGCTTACATAATATTTTTTAGTTTCATGTCATTTCGGACTTGTACTATAATTGTTTATTCAAAGCAAAGTTACTTAGGATGTTCTTCATAATAGAAGGCCTCATCATCCGAGATACTTGTACTAAATCTTTGACCAAATTTAGTAGCTAGGTTTTCCATTTTTTTATGCCTTTTACACCTTAAAATCTCCATTATTTCATTTCGTCTTTCATTTGCTCCCACCGCTTCCTCACCTCCTTTCTCTTGCTCTGTGTTTATATAATAAAAGTTAAATAGCTAGGTTTATTAGCTATTTAAAAATATTTTTTTAGCTTTAATTTTTTCTAAATCATAGAGTTCATATTTAAAATCCTCTACCAAATGTCACAGATGATTGGAGTCTTAGATTCATATAACCCAACTAGGTATTACCGCTGAAAAGTTTGTATTTAACATGAGCTGATCAATTTTTCCTAAAAAAGGATAAAAAAAGATAGCCGGCGAAACTCCAATGCAAATTTGCATTTCATTTCAATCCGGCTATCAAGCAGCTCACAAGGGATTGTTATATATTCAGTTTTCTATAAGTATCTATGATACAGGATTAATCTCCTGCATCTTTTTGATGTATACATCATTTATGATTTGTTTAATAATTTTCTTTTGATTTTCATCCATATAAGGCTCAAGTGATGAATATAATCCTTCATCCACAGGCTCTTTATCATCTCGGCCTTTGATAGATATTAGTATATCGTTTTTTTCTAAAAGTACCTTTCCCAATAATCTTCCGCTTTCCCCTTTACTTCTTATGTCTCTTAAATCCATAATTGAACCCCTCCATTTGATATTTAGCTTGGACACTTTTAGGTTTAATTATTATCTCTCCGTTGACTATAGGCGATATTTTTATATTTGTTGCCTATTTGGGAAATACTTATTAAAAAAATAGAATTAAGTTCCAATCTTTAAAATAATTTTACTACCAATATTTTCTACTGTCAATCCCAAATACGAAACTTTTTTATTTCTGTTGCCTATAGTCAACAATTAGTTTATAATTAATATTATGGAGGTAATTATTATGTTTGATAAAGAAATGAGTTTAAAAGAACAAGAAATACTTCGCAGTAGACTAAAGGAAAGAAGACTCTTTTTAGAAATGACGTATCAAGAACTTGCTGATAAAACTGGAATAAGCAAATCAACACTTCAGCGTTATGAAACTGGAACTATAAAAAACCTAGCGTATGATAAAATACTTATAATTTCAAAAGCTTTAGATGTGGATCCTAATTACTTTATAAATCTATCAACAGATTATACTGGTGATCAAATTCAGGATAATACTATTATAATGGAAAACAGGGCTGATTACCTTGATCACATAAAAGAATTTGAGTATACAGCTTTAAAATTCTTAACTCCATCGCTAATATCTGATGGTTATATGGTAGAGCAACGTGACCGTGGTTCTATTGGAGACTTAGTAGCAATTCGTGGTAGTGAAGTTTGGCATATAGATTTTATGTATATAAGAGATGTAAGTAAGCATGCAACGGGAATGGGTATGAGCAAACAACAGCTTCTTCTTAGATTTGGTAGGTTGGCAATTTATGATAAGCCTATATCCAAATATTCTATAGTGGTAAATCGTCGTTTAATAGCTGAACAGTTGCTTCAAATTAAACCTATTCATTTGGATATTACTATGAGCATTATACTTCTTAAAAATGATGGTTATGAGGAATTGTTTTTTAATGAAGTATCCTCTAAATAAGCAAAAAAGGTCATCACCTTACACATCGCAAGGTAATGACCTTATCTTATACAAAAATCCATAGATACTGCCACCGATGATTCACTCATTAAATTTATTTATTATTTTACTGTTTGTATTTCTAACCCAAGAAATTTTTCAATATTAAGCTTTTTACTATTTGTATATAAATCAAAAACCCTATCTGCCGGTAATGAAAGTAATGTTATATCCTCAAGATTTAAATCTTTTAGAAACTTAATTGTTACTTTACCCAATTGCTTTATGTCTTTTTCTTCACTAGGAAAAAGAAGCATATTTTTTACTGAAGTAAAGTTTTTTGTGGTAATATATTTATTGAATGCTAATTGATATAAATATTGCTTTGTAACATCTTCAACTCCCGGATTGCCACTTAATATATCCTCTGTTAATTTTATCGAATAATACTTAGCATCAGATATAATAAATGAATCCTTTGTTATGCTAATAATATCTGGAATTAAGGTTGCTGCTTTGTGTTCTTTACCACTTGTAGTTGTCCATTTTGGTGGTGCAATTTGTTTCTTAACATCTTCATATTTATTATTTAGAACATATCCACATGTTTTTTCCCAAACCACATGAAAACTACGAGTTCCATAAAAACTAATTGTAAAATTATCAGTTTCCATTTTTTCATTAGATATAAAAGATGCCATAGCTTTAAGTAGCAATTGTTTTCTGTTCACAAATTGAACATTGAGTTCATTATTAATCCTTGAAATAATACTTTGAGACGTACCTAAACTATCTTCATCAACTTCAAATGTTATAGGCTCCAATCCTAGAAAATCAGTCAATCCTAAGTTATTCAGTTTTTTTGTACATTCATTTAAAATATACCTATGTAACTGTCTAAAATAGTTTTCTTCATCATTTTGAATTGAATTGGTAAAATACTCTAAATAAATCGGTTCTCCTTCATTTATCAACGGCTGTATCTCATCTATTGTTTTTAACCAATTTATCTCATCGTCACCATTAATAACGCAAATGTTCTTTTCGTTGGAATACAATCCACTTTCAAAATAATCATTCATTAAAAATATTATTATCGACAACATATTATATACGTTTTTAGAATCTATACTACCAATAGTTTCAAGTTCATCTTCATCAAGTTTTTCACGCTTACTATATTCCCCAAACAAAGCTAATAATTGCTTTGCAATTGTTTTTTTATCACTGTTCTTTGCATATTTAGGAAGCGTAAACATAACTCTCTCTTTAAGAATTAAGATGCCTACAAATTCAAAAGAAAATAGGTTCTCTTTACTTTTAGTTAAAATTCGCTTATCCACTAGTTCTTGAATAGTATTGTTATCTAAAAATAATTTACTCATCAAATCATTTTTACTATATTTTTTCAGTTCTCTAGAATATATCATCGTTATTCATTCTCCGTTGAGTATTTTCCTGGCTCCTCAGCTACTGAACCAAGTGCACTTTCCTCATTTGATTCATCTGGCAAAAAACTAACGACGTCAAAGTCAAATATCTCTTCCCCTTCATTATATGCATCAATTATTTTTGAAAATGTGTTAAAATCTGATTTAAATATCTTACCTTTTCTATGCTTAAGAACATCTTCAAATAAATACATAATAAGTTTACTCTTAAAAATCTCATCAATTGATAAAGATTTTAATTCCTTATCACTTAAAAAGAATGGTCCAATTAATTTATCTTCGTTCACACCTGCTTCAGTTAATCCGTCATTTATTTTAATCCTAAGCATGTTCCATTTTACAGTGCCATAAGGTTTTAAAGTTATTTCGCTATCTTTAATTTTTGAACTTCCTTGATTAATTCCTATATATTCAAAGTTCCATCTTCTCTTGAACGCAGAATCCATAGGTAATACACCTTGATCAGCACTATTCATAGTTGCCCATATATACATATTACTTGGGATTTTAATCGTAGCAATCTCATCAGCTTCAAATCCACATTCTTTTATTAAATACTCTCGCATATCTTCTGATGTTGCTATTTCATACTCACTTGTTCCATCAGTCTTTCTATCAAGCAATTGAAAGACATCGCCAAAAACTGCTGCAACGTTGGCACGGTTAATTTCTTCAACTATTAATAAGTAATTCTTATTAGTCCTACTCTTAATGCTGTTTTGTGCATTTATCCATGTACGTAAAAAAGGTCCTGGTACAAATTCATAAGATACATATTCTGTTCCATCTGTCCTAAACTTTGGTTTTGGCTTATATGTACCAACAAATTGTGCATAGGAATAGTTTGGATGAAATGTAACACGTTCGTAGTTACCATCTGCAAAACACTTTTCTCTGTCCTCATTTAATTTATAACTCTTTCCTGTACCTGGAGCCCCAAAAAGAATGCGATTTCGGGATAACTTGCTTAAATACTCATCATCAAGTGCAACAGACTGTGATGAATCTTCATCGTTTGTTTCTAGTTCATCTAGTTCTATAAGTGAATCATCTATCAAATAAGGACGGTTATCATATTTATCAATATAATCAATGATATTATCTCTATGGATTACTGCAATAAAAAAACCATTTTTAGTAAATATTCTTTCAAATTGCTTATTGGGTATATAGTCATTTGGAATCACAACTTGTGTTCCCGCTCCAATACGAGACCCATTTAAAGTGCCAGAAACTTTTTCGATAATTTTTTCTTGACATTCTAAACTAAAAACATAATCATTGTATTTTTCTACTTGGTCATGAACGGCAAAGCAAAAGTATTTCAATTTATTTTGAAGCGCATAGTTCCAAGAAACACCTCTCTCATAAGCTCCACTATCTCTTGTATCGAAAAAGTTTTTTGAATTATCTGATTTGTGACTTATTGGATATATAAAAATTACACACTTTTCTCCATTTGCAGTATTATAAATAAAACCTCTCTTATTAGTATTTTCAATGACTTTAATGCTCTGCTCAGTTATATTTAAGTAACGAAACAAAGTTGTACTTGCATCTTTGGCTGTGTATGCCATAAAAATCCCCCCATAATAGTTAAATTGTTTATTTTTTATAAATATTTAATAAATCATATACTGCATTTGCCAAATGCTTAGCAAATAACGGTGGTACTGCATTTCCTATCATTTTGTATTGGTCTGCTTGACTTCCAATAAATACATAATCATCATCAAATGTTTGAAGCCTAGCTGCCTCTCTAACTGTCAAAGTCCTAGCTTGTTGTGAGTCCGGGTGAATATGTCTTAATCCATCTTTATATAAATGTGCAGGTATTAAATTACTTGGTCTATCCCATTTTATCACATGATATTTATGCACATTAGATTCTTTTCCTGTCTTTTCAGTATACAATTTTTTTAATGCTTCAGTTGATGAATACTTATTTGCTCCAGTCTCTATATCCTTTTCTAGTTCTCTAAAAATATCTATATCTCTTTTACTATGCCATCTTGGAATATGATTTTCAACAAATGGTTCTGGTAGTGAATGAGATAATTTTTTTCCCTGATATTTTACTTCTTCTTTCATAGGATATAATTTAGGAAGATCACCAATTGCATCATATGCAGTGAACTTTTTATCTACCTTATACGATGGTAAGATTTTTGTATAAAATTCCTCCAACATTAACTGGCACTTATCACCATATTCTGATTCACTTAATCCTAATATTATTATTCTTTTTCTATTCTGGGGCACTCCATAGTCTGTAAAATCAATAATTGCATTTTTTAAGTCCGGTAGCACTAAGTATCCTGCTTCATGAAAACTTTCTTTTATTTCTTCTATGATAGGTCTATCACCTGGATGAGCACTTAATATCCCAGGCACATTTTCAAACACAAAAGCTTTAGGCTCATATTTCTTTACTACACGCAAATAGCTTTCAAAAAGGTAATTACGATAGTCATTTTTCATTCCATGTTCATCTCGAACCCTACCTGCTATTGAGTATGCTTGGCAAGGTGGCCCTCCAATTATCAAGTCAATTCCTCTAGCTTCTTCGACCAACTTATCTAGCCCCTGTGCTTTTCCATATTCATTATCATCCCAACCATTAATTAGTTCATTAGTTCTCTGAATATCAAATCGCAACACACGTTTATCTGCATCTAAACATTTCCATTTTTCTATTAATCGCTTCCTCAAATTATTACATTGTGCACTTTCCCATTCCACTGCTGCTACTGTGTTGTAATGTCCAGATTGTTCAAAACCGTCCATTAGTCCTCCACAGCCTGCAAATAAATCAATTGTATTTACTCTCTTCATTTTTCACTACCTTCTATAATCTTTTTTAGTTGCACTGCTAAATAATATCCTAATAATGGTGGCACGGCATTTCCTACCTGCCTATTTTGTTTTGTCCTTGTACCTGTAAATATAAAATCATCAGGAAATGATTGTAATCTAGCATTTTCTCTTATAGTTGGCACTCTATTGTATTGATAGTGGAAGTGGTTTCTGTGCCCAGTGTCTATTGTTTTCGACGGCTTGTTTCCATGATATCTGGTCCATGCCTCATTAAATTTTCTACTTTCTCCCCAACCTTCAGGCAAATCTTTATAGTTTCCACCTTCAGGAACAAGTGCAATTGTATCTTTTACCATCTGAGTATGATTAGTAGCCACATGATTATGTAAAGTCGTACTATTCTTTCTCATAAGCTTTTGATATTCTGTTTGTGGTTCACATAAATAAGAATCTTCTTCTGTACCCAACTCGTTTTCACGTGAAGGTAAATCACTAATAGCATCTCTGCATGTTCTATAATTATCAGGTGTAAATATAGGTTCAGGAAAAACAGGTTTCCCTATATCCTTTCTTACCCCCATAAATATCAACCTCTTCCTCATCTGAGGAACACCATAATCGGCCGCACATAAAATTTTACATTGTATGTTATATCCCATTTTGCTAAATCTTTTTAATATCTCATCTTTTATCTGCCCATCATAAAGGGTAGCCATTCCTGGAACATTTTCGATAACAAATCCCTTAGGTTGATATTGCCTAACCATTTCAATTACAGCTAAATACAATTTATTACGTTCATCATCAAAATTTCTTGGTCCTGACAATGAAAATCCTTGACATGGTGGTCCTGCTATCACAACATCTATACTTCTTTCTCCTGCTATTCTTTTTATCTCATCAAATGTTTCTTGTTTGGATAAATCAGCATTTAATGCTTGTGCCCCATCATGATTTGCTTCAAATGTATTAAGTGCCGCTTGATCATTATCAACTCCTACAATAATCTTATACCCTGCATCTAAAAAGCCTTTAGACAATCCTCCACAACCTGCAAATAAATCTATAGCATTCACAATATCTTCCTCCATTTTTTCTTTAGTCATTTTTTACAAATTCACATATATCTGAAATATCACAATCTAACTTGGTACAAATTTTCATCAATACATCCATACTAACTTGTTGGTTTTTACTAAGTTTTGCAAGTGTATTTGTTCCAATGCCAGTTAACAGTCTCAAATGACTTTTGTTAATATCCCTATCAATTAGTAATTTCCATAATTTATTATACCTTACCTCCATTTTCTCACTCCAATATGTTACTAATTTATTAAAATAAATAATTACACTCATTTAATATACCTCTTTTTATTAATCTACTCAAGTATTTTCGCTGGTATATAAAATATTTCTATTATGAAACTTTTTATTTTGTTTTTAATAGTCTTTGATAATTGTAAACTCACTCACTAGTACAATTGAAGGAAAAATTTATAATTGTAAAAACCTCTTCCCACAAAATTGTGACAAGAGGTTTCATTGTACCTTACTCATTAACTTTAATCATATACTTTTATATATTACTAATACACAATAATGGTAAATTTATTAAGTATTCAAAAATTAAATTTATATTACATATTGTGACAAATCAATTTCTACTACTTCCGGAATTGAATGTTGCCACGAAAAGCCACCATTTTCATTTCTAAAGAATACAACATGCCAATGTATTCTTCCATCTTTCTCTGTATATCTTAATCTATGCTTTGAAGACTCCAAAACTTCAATTGGAATCAATATAACATTTTCATATGATTCACAACCATATGCGACGTACATAGCTTTGCAACTTTGCAATTTTTCTGCAAATGATGTCCTATAAGCAAACCAAAATTTATCACGTGTTCCTTGCTTATATTTCTTAGAAACTGAAATAGCTACCCCTACCGAATTATCATCAGCTATATATATACTTCTAGATTGCTTTATTAAATTAGCCTTCAATTTCTTTTTTATTACCTGCAAACATTCATCGTGAAAATCAGAATATGCTTCTTTTACATCTGTTGTTTTTTCATCATCACTATATATATCTTCCTCTGGCTTAGTATCTGACAATTCTTCAAAATCACCATCTTCCTCCATATCTTCAATGTTCAAAGAATTATAAAACATCTCCTTTTGCCTTTTGAAACGCTTGTTTAGAAACGTCATATAATATTCTTTAAGCACTTCAGCATCAAATGAATTATACGGCATATCCATCCACTCTAAATCTTCTGCTTTTGTGAAGCTATACTTTTTTTCTACTTCATTAAGATCTATATATTTTTTATAGTTAATATCTTGATAAAAAGTTTTTGGCCCTTTACTACGATTAACCTTTTCAGGTAAATAGCATATATTTGCAATGCTACTAATAGGCAATCCATCACTCTTACTTATTGTAATTAAAGATTTCATCTGATCTTTTGTTGCAATATGCTCTATATCAAATTTATCTAGTGATAGCTGATCCAATGCTGTAAATAGTGGCAAGTATATGCAATTCAAGATAACAATATCCTCTTTCTTAGGATTGGCAACATTTTTACTTTCTTGCCTCATATTGTTTTGCTCAAAATATGCATTCAATGTACTTTCCCATACTTTTCTTGGAATTGGAGTAAGATACTTATTCGGTTTTGCTACTTTATGTATTTTACTTGTTCCGCCATCATTCCATTCACTTCTAATTATGTCATTAACATAATGTTGAATCATATTTTTTTCTAGTAGTTGCTTGCTTATATTCCAAGTATTTTTTGCTTTAGTTAAATCACTAAGTTCATATTTCTCTTTAAACGTAGTAGAGATCATAGACATAATCTGATATTTTGAATGTAAAATCAATTTATTTGTTCTATTATTCCCTTTAAATAATGTTACCTTAGCTATTATCTTACCAACAAATTCAATAACTTCTATAAGCCTCTTTTCAAATAAATTTATATCTAAGTTAAGAATATCTCTATATAAAGATTTTATCTTATCATTGCTATTATTAATACAAGCGTTAACAAGTTCAAATCCCATAGGATTAATTTCATCATCAGCTGAATTATTATCAAAATGTAAGAATTCAAATTTATCATTTAAATACCTGCTCAATCCAAATGAGTATTCAAAGGCATTTAGCATTCTATTTACTCTCATATCATCTCTATCATATCCTGCAACTATAAATTCATCATCAGCTAATGAATCATATTTTCGTAACACTTTATCCACAATACCATTATTTTCAACTCTAAACCTTTTATTGACAGGCCATGAAGCAGCATAAACTTCATATGTACTTAAAGGCGTTCCTTTGGAATTTATTCTATCAAATATCTCTGGTAAACTATCCTCATCACCCGAATAAACAATCACTGGAATAATTGTGTTGGCTATTTTTTCAAAAGTACTTTGGAAATCATTTAAGAAGGGTTGTATTGTATCAATAATTAAATCAACAGCTTTGGAGTTAGTAGTAGGATAATTATTTACAATATCCTTTGCTATAGGGTAGAACTGCATTCCACTAAAAGAATTCCAATTTTGAATATGATTTACAAGTATATTTATGATACCTGCTTTTATTAGATTTTCTTGTCCGTTAAAATCTAATATTTCAAATATATCTTCAATAATTTTGGTAGGAATACTGTCTTTGGTGAAATATTTAGTTGGTGATGCCATGAACTTTTTGATAGTATTTCCTCTTTGTAATCCATCAACTAAAGTATATATTTCCTTTTGTCCTTCAACACTTCTATAAAACAACATTGTTCCTACTGGATAACTATTTTTTAATGAATCAATAAAAGCATCTTCTTGTTTTTGCTTCCATCTTTTACCCCTCTGAAACATCGGAACAACAATTTCTTTATTATCTTTATGCATGCTTTTTAAGGCTAAAGCTAAATCCTTTAATGTCCAGTTCTCACAAGTACAACTAGCCATTAATTCCTCACCCCCATCTACTGATATTATCATTTTTAATACCCAAATATTACATATGCTCATTATATCATTTTCTGAATTAATATAACATATACTTTCAAATTTCTTAATAACTTCCAACAAGTTAATCATATACACAAAACCCAAATATTAACGCAAATTTCCTTATTTCTACATAAAAGTTAGACCCCCTTAATATCTTCTTAATATTAAGATTAGGCTGATTATTATCATTTTAGCCACTTTTACTTAAATGTTAATTAGCCTAAATCATTAATTTATCCAAACATCTATCCTACCCATTAAACAAAACTATATCTAATCTGCCTACTCAACCTACCCAACATCCAACTTGGCTACTCAACCCTAAACTCACTAAGCCTTATATATACTACCTTAGAGTGTAAAAATAAGAGCCTCCAAAATCAGAAATCTCATTTGCAAAAGCAACAAATTTACTCCTAATCTTGGAAACCCTTTATTTAGCAGTGTTCATACACTTTTACTTTTCAATCCTTGACATCTTTACTACCGTCTCAACGTGAGGTGTGTTAGGGAACATATCCTTAACTTTAGTTTTAATAACTTTATATCCCTTTTCCGTAAGCACTCCAAGGTCATTAACTAATGTCTTTGGATTGCAGGAAACGTATATTATCTCTGGTGCATTAAATTTAATTACATAATCTAACGCCTTAGGATGTACTCCAGTTCTTGGTGGATCTAATATTATTATATCCGGTTTAACTTTTACTGTTTTTATTATTTCTGCTACATCACCAGCTATAAATTCACAATTATTTAATCCATTTAATTTAGCATTTTCTCTTGCTGCTTCAACTGCTTCTTCAATAAGTTCTATTCCTATTACTTTCTTTGCATTTGGAGCTACTATTTGCCCTATTGTTCCTGTACCACAATAGAGATCAAATACAATTTTTTCTTCACTATCTCCCATAAACTCTTTAACAATAGAATATAGGCTTTCTGCGCCTTTTGTATTGGTTTGAAAGAATGAAAATGGAGAAATATTAAATTGTAATCCTAGTAATGTTTCTCTAATATAATCTTTTCCAAATAACACATTTACCTTTTCTGGTATTACTGCATCTGATTTCGAATTATTTTCAGTATGAATTATAGATACTAAATTTCCTTTATAACTTTGATTTCTTAGCAATTTAACATATTCACTTAAATCAAAGTCTATCTGAGTAGTAGTAACTAAATTAACTAATATCTCGCCAGTATTTTGAGCTTTTCTTATCACTAAGTGTCTTAAATAGCCTTCAGCTTTCATTATTCTATAATAAGGCAAATCTTTCTCTCTAAAGTAATCAGCAGTCAATCTAATAATTTTTCTATAATCCTCATCAACAAGTTTACATTCATCTACAGTTAATATTCCAAAGGATTTTCCTCTCATATGCATACCTAATGAAAGTGGCTCTCCCTTGGCTTCATCACCAAATGTAAATTCCATCTTATTTCTATATTCCCATTGGTTAGGGCTTCCTTGAATGCCTAGATACTCTCCTGTGTCAACATTTGCTTCTCTAAATAATTCTTTAACTTCTTCACTTAAAAATTCTAATTGTTTTTCATATGGTATACTTTGTGATGAACAGCCTCCACAAACTCCAAAATGAGAACATGGAGTTTCGATCTCATAATCAGCTCGTTCATCTACACTTATTAATTTTAACTCCGCATAATCTTCTTTCTTCCTTTTTACCCTACCTGTAACTGTTTGACCTGGAAAAGCATTCTTAACATATATAGTCTTATCTTCTGCATAACCTATTCCTGTCGATGGAAATTGTAACTTTTCTATTTTAACGCTTAAATCGCTTCCTTTTTTCATCATCTACTCCTAAGTACTTATATTTTAAAATTTTATCTCTAATAAAAATTAAGAATATAAAAAGTGATTTTTATATTCTTTAAATTATGATAGTAAATTCAGTTTATAAATTAATTCATATTTAATATTTTTTTCCCAAAAGTATTTTCTAGTTTACTCTTTTCCATTATTGGGCCATAAATACAATTTATAATAAAATATATTATTCCTCCTGCTAAAATTATAGATCCATTATCCCTTACGAACATGTATCCGCATAATTTTAAAATTATATCACACAATAGTACTAATAAAGCTGAACCAGCAATCATTAATAACTGATCAAGTGCGTTAGCTAATATAATTTTAGAAGAAGATTGTTTATCTGATTCTTCATCGCTAGTTATTAAACTTTCAACCTCTTTATTAACATTGCTATCTGTTTCTTCTTCAGTATCCGAAATCTTTTTAATTTCGTTTTCTTCCACTTCATCGTTTATTTCATTTTCATTTAAGTTATCTTTTTCCAAGAAATTTTCCCCCTTGTAATCTACTTCATACTCATTTCACCATCAGCAAATTTGTATTTCTTTGTAGATAATTTATATATTATACACGTTTTGGTAGCTAAGATCTCTTCCTTTAAGCCATCAATTGTGTTATTAATCTGAACTTGGTTTTCACCACTTTTTAGTCTATCAATTATTTGTTTATTTATGTCTGAATAATCTCTACCTTCTTGGTCTGTAAATGCTTCTATGTACTTTTTAAAAGATGTCTTTCCTAAGTCAAAATTATTATTTTTTATTGCATTCTCACCATCAAAATTCAAACTCAACTTTAGACTTATATCACCAGTCTCTAAATTATCACCATATGTTTTCATTCCAAAATACATACTTTCAATTTTATTTACTTCTGGCTTTTGATTGTCAAAATATATGGAGTTATCATTTACAGATTCATCTTTTTCTTTTCTTGTTTTCTCATCTTTTGTATATTTTACCCCTAAATCCTTGGTTATATTCTCCATCTTTGATAATTTATCTTTAAATAGCTTTTGTGTTTGATCTAATGTATAATTTTTTGCCCATTTTCCCTCTAAACTGTCATCATTAGAGTTTGTGCTACTTTCCGTTGTTGTGTCCGTTTTCTTTGTTGAACTATCTGTAGCATTTTTACACCCAGCTAATGATGCTGCAACTATTATGCTCATAAGTATACTTATAACCTTTTTAGACACTAAACTTTCCCCCTTATTTAAATTAGATGTTATTTTTATGTCTAACTAATATACGGCAAATGAATAATACAATTTTACCATCAGTGTATTACAACTATGTGTCAATATTATACCTTTTTTCTTATCTAAATAATATTATGTTCTCTTTTCTAGACTGCTTTTACATTCATTTAATATAATTAGTTTTGATATACCACTGTTTATTATATATTTTTTTACTCTTTCATGCAATTATTATAACGTTAACAAGTATTAATGTAATATATTTGTAAGTTGTTCAAATTTCAATTTGTTCCTTTATTCGCTCAAACATGTTATCTCCTATTCCAGATACATTTTTTATTTCCTCAATTGATTTAAATCCACCGCTTTTTTCTCTATATTCAATTATGCCTTTTGCTTTTGAATCACCTATGCCATTTAATGTCTTTAATTGGTCTAATGTTGCACTATTTAAATTAATTTTTTTATTTGAAATATCTTTATTACTAGAATTTGAATTTACAGTTTGGATTTCCTTGTTTTCATCATTTTTATTTGAAATATAAATCAATTCATGATCTTGCAACTTTTTTGCTCTATTTATATTACTTAAATCTGCATTTTCAGTAAGCCCACCTGATATGTCTATGAGATCCTTTACTATTGAGTCTTCACTCATTGTATAAACATCTGGCTTTTTTACTTCTCCTTTTATTTCTACAACTATGTTCTTATTTTTAGCTACAACTATTTGTTTCTTGCTATCCTTATTATTTGATTTATTATTATTTTTAACATTAACTGATTCATCATTTGATGTATCAGCCTCAATACTATCATCTACAAAGATACTTTCAGTATCATTTTTCTTCAGCTCTTTAAACCCAGATTTCACATATAATCCTATAAGTACAATTACCACAATAAATAGCATACTTAATATGCCGATTTTTTTCTTATCTTTTAAGAACTCTTGTACCACTTCTTTTTCTCCTTTATAATTTCTCCTTAATTATTATTTCCACTTTTTTATTATTTAGACTCTTATTGGAATCTATTTGAACTTTGTATAGCGTAAATTCTTTTTTTTTGATAAAATGTATTTTGAGTACTATTAAAAATATTTAATATAAGTATGGAGAATTTTATGAAAAGAATTTTTAAAACATTTAATATATTATTCTTGTTTCTATTTTGCTTTACCTATAGTAGTGTGCAAGCAGAAACACAGCCTCCACAGATTAACGCTGAGGGTTGCGCTTTAATTGATGCATCTACTGGACAAGTGTTATATGGGAAAAATGAAGAAAAAGTTTTAGAGCCTGCTTCAACTACTAAGGTTATGACTGCAATTATAGCTTTAGAAAAGTGTAAACTAGATGATGAAGTGACAGTTCAAGAAGATTTCACCAAAATAGATGGAACTGCTGTTGGTTTATTAAAAGGTGATGTAGTAACTGTTCGCGATTTGCTTTTAGGGCTTCTTTTGGAATCAGGAAACGATTGTGCAAATGCTTTAGCTGATCACATATCAGGAAGCACAGAAGCATTTTCTAAACTTATGAATGAAAAAGCAAAAGAACTGGGAGCTTTACACACAAACTTTAAAAATCCAAGTGGATTACCAGATCCAGAACATACAACTACTGCTCACGATTTAGCGTTATTTTTAAGAGAAGCTATAAATAATAAAGATTACGTTCAACTATCTACCACACCAAATTACACAATAACGCTTAAGAATAATCCTTCAAAAACTATTGTACTTAACAATAAAAATTATATGATAAATAAGAATTCTAGATATTATTACCCTTTTGCTCTTTGCGGTAAAAATGGTTATACAACAAAATCAAATCATACTTACGTAGCTGCTGCAGAAAAGAACGGACATGTTCTTGTAGCTTCATTTTTAAATGCGCTTGACAAAGATCAAAACTTTCATGATATGCAAGCAGTCTTAAATTACGGCTTTGATAATTATTCTTTAGTTCACCTTTACAAAAAAGGCGATGAAGTTTCACAGTATAAAATAACTAACAATCTTACAATACCTGTTATTGCCTCAAAAGATATTGATTATGATGTTCCTAAGGGTCAGGAAGATTCAGTATCTTCTGAAATAAAAATACAGGATCAGGATTTAAGCAAACAATCATTTAATGAAGGTGATAATATACTAAAAGGTACTGTTTATGTCAATGACAAAGAATATACAACTATGGATTTAGCTGCTGGAACATCTAGAAAGTATGAATTTCCCCTTTCTATTAATTCATTGTCAAACAATGCAAATTCAGAACTCTATATAGGATCTGTCGCTATTGTTTTAGCAGGAGTATTTGGATTAAGGAAGCTTATAAATATAAAATTAAAGAAATAAAAATAAAGGAAGCAACAGATGACTTCCTTTATTTTTATTTAAATATATATTAATTATAAAAATTTACTTTGCATTTAAATATCCACAAGCTTTCAAATATTCAGCTGAAAGAACTCCGCCACCTGCTGCACCTCTTAATGTATTATGAGAAAGACACACAAATTTGTAATCAAATATCTTATCTTCTCGTAATCTTCCCATGGATATTCCCATTCCATTTTCATAATTTCTATCTAAATTAGTTTGAGGTCTATTATTCTCTGTGAAGTATTTCAAAAATTTCTTTGGAGCATTTGGAAGCCCTAGAACTATTTCTGGAACTTTGAAGTTTTCCCATCTACTAATTATCTCTTCCTTCGAAGGTTTGTTCTTAAAACTAACATAAACTGCTGCCAAATGTCCATTTGCTACAGGTACTCTTATACATTGAGTTGTAATAATCGGACTATTAGCATTTATAATTTTACCCGATTCTATTTGTCCCCATATTTTTAGTGGTTCCTTCTCACTTTTCTCTTCTTCACCATCAATAAATGGTATCACGTTATCAATAATTTCAGGACACTCATTAAAAGTTTTACCTGCTCCGGAAATGGCTTGATAGGTGCATGCTAGAATATTTTTAGGCTTGTATTCCATAAGGGCACTTATTGGGGGAACATAACTCTGAATTGAGCAATTAGGCTTTACTGCTATAAATCCTCTTTTAGTTCCTAAACGTTTCTTTTGGCTTTCAATAATCTGTGCATGTACTCCATTTATCTCTGGAATTAACATCGGTACATCATCCACATTTCTATTGGCTGAATTATTTGAAATAACTGGTGTTTCATGTTTCGCATAATCTTCTTCAAGTAACTTAGTTTGTTCCTTATTTAGAGAAATTGCACAAAATACGAAATCTACCATACCAGAGATTTCTTCAACTTTAAATGCATCCTTAACTACCATATCCTTATATTTTTCAGGTAATGGTGTTGTCATCTTCCATCTATTAGCTATTGCCTCTTTATAAGTTACTCCTGCTGAATTTTTACTTGCCGCTAGCACTGTAACTTCAAACCAAGGATGATTTTCTAATAAGCATAAAAACCTTTGTCCAACCATTCCTGTGGCACCTATTATACCAACCTTCAACTTATCTCCCATTAAAACCACCTCTTAAAATTAATTTTGCTTATCTATTATAAGTATGATATCATTTATGCATATATTAGTAAAATTGATAATTTCTATTAACATAATCAATTATTTTGATGGAGATGATTATATGGACTTTAAACAACTTAATGCTTTCTTAACGATAAGTAAACTTCAAAGTTTTACTAAAGCAGCCGATAACCTGGGCTATGCTCAATCTAGTATAACGACACAAATTAAGCTTTTGGAAAGTGAGCTTGGTGTAAAACTTTTTGAAAGAATAGGTAAAAACATAACTTTAACACATGAAGGAAAGAAACTTTTGCCATATGCAAAACAAATATTAAAACTATCAAGTGATGTAAAAAATGCTGTACTTAATACTGACGTTCCAAGTGGTACATTAACAATTGGTGCTGCTGAATCTTTATGTGTATTAAGACTTCCTGAAATCCTTAAAGAATACAAAAAGCTATATCCTGAAGTGGACATCTCTTTAAAATTTGGAAATTGTGCTGAATTTAAATATTTCTTAAATGATAATATTATTGATGTAGCATTTTCATTAGGTGTAAAAATTAATTCAGCAGAATTTATATCAGAAATCGAAATTCCAGAGCCAATGTTGCTTTTAGCATATCCAGGCCATCCCCTTATAAATAAAAAAGAAGTATTTCCAAAAGATATCGAGTCAGAACCACTTATATTAACAGAAATGGGATGTAGCTACAGAGCTACATTAGAAAATATATTAAACAGTTGCAATATAAAGCCAAATGTAGCTATAGAAACAGGAAGTGTTCAAGCTATTAAACAATTTACAATGAGTGGTCTTGGAATAACCTTACTTCCAAAGGTTGCTGTTGATGATGAAATAAATAGTGGTAAACTTGTTCCTCTAAATTGGGAAGGTCCTGACTTCGGAATAATATCTCAAGTACTTTATCACAAAAACAAATGGATTTCTCCTGCTCTAAAAGAATTCTTAAATTTATCAAGAAGTTTTATGGAATCATACTTACAATAGAATAATTCAAAAACTCAAGCAACTTATTAAATTAGATGCTTGAGCTTTTTACATTGTTACTTATCATATTAAATTTATTTCAATTTACTAATTAATTCTTTCATATCATCTGGAAGTTCTGCTCTTAATGAAAGTATTTCACCACTCCTTGGAGATTTAAAATCTAATCCAAATGCATGAAGAGCCTGCCTTTTTATTAAATCTTCTTCATCCCCATCTCCATATAATGTATCACCGTAAATAGGATGACCCAAGTGACTCAAATGCACTCTAATTTGATGGGTTCTTCCAGTCTCAAGTTTGCATTCTACTAAACTTGATTCATTGTATTCTTCAACAACTTTATAGTGGGTTATGCTCCTTTGGCCTCTCTCATCAATAACTCTCCTAATGCCATTTTCAATTCCTTCAGGTTTATATATTGGTAGATCAATTGTCCCCTGTTTTTCTTTCATAATTCCATGAACTAATGCTAAATATTTTTTTTCTACCTTATTTTCACTCATTTCTTTAGATAGCATTCCATGAGAAAACTGATTTTTAGCAATTATAATAAGACCTGATGTATTCATATCTAATCTAGAAACTAATCTAACTATACAATTTTGACCGCTCTCCATAAAATAATTGATTACTCCATTTGCAAGAGTCCCACTCTGATAACTTTTAGTTGGATGCACCACCATAAAAGGTTTCTTGTTGACTACTAAAATATCTTCATCTTCATAAACTATATCTATATCAATTTTTTCTGGAGCTATATCCTGACTTTCATCTTTAGCCAAATCAATCTTTATAATTTCTCCCTCATTCAGAACTCTATTCATTTTTACAACTTCATCATTAACAAATATTCTTTTACCAAGAGATGCACTTCTAATTAATCTTGTTGATAAGCCAAGTTCCACTTTCAAATATTCTCTTATTTTAGTGCCCTTCTCTATGTTAACAACCTGTTTTTCTAAAATACTCATATAATTTATCTTCTCCTCATATAGTATAATTTAGGAATATGTCAAATTGATAATGCACAATAACGATAATACTCCTTCTAATATCTTTGTATTTTTAATAACCATACATATCCATTAAGTTTATGTGCATTACTCTACTAGAAATAAGCAACATATTATGTGGAGTGTTTCATTGAGCCACCACAAAACTCTAAATTAACTTTACTTACCAAAGGTTTCAAAATCCTTACCTAAGATTATAATCACATCATAATCTTTATATTCTTTCTTGTTATCTTTTTCATCATTTTCTTTTATATTTAAATCCTGTTTAATAGTCTTTAATTTATCAGCATCATTACTAAGTATCTCACTTTTATCACTAAGTTCAGTATTGCCAGTATCAACTTTTGTATACCCAGCATCATTTAATTCCTTTGCTACTTTTGCCGCCAATCCATTAATCTTTGTGGCATTTAAAACCTTAATCCTTATATCATCTTTTGCTGCTCCTTCTGCTGATTTATTAGATGCAGAAGATGAAGTAAGTGATGATAATATATCTTTATTTTCATTTTTATCAACTATTAAAAATGACTCTCCATTTATGGTTTTTGGTGTTCCACTTACAGTTGCCATTGTTACATTTTCCTTTTTTATACCAATAAATTTAAACCCATATACTAAAATATCAGTTGGTGACAGATTAGTTTCTACATTATCTCCTAATGCCGTCATTATTTTAGGTGCTCTAAATATTACAAAAGGACTTGTACACTTTTCAATAACCTTAGAAATAAATTTTTGTTGATTTTCTATTCTATCTAAATCTCCATTAGCAAGTCCACTTCCATCATTATTTTTTCTCCACCTAAAAAATTCCTCTGCTTTCTTACCATCTAGAGTTACAGTTTCACCGGCTTTAAAATTTATATGAAGATTCTGACCTTCATCATCATAAATCATATTTCTATCGATTTTAATTTCAATTCCTCCGATAGCATCAATGATTTCACGAAAAGCATTGTAATCAACTTTAACTATATAATTTATATTTATATTCAGTAGATTTTCAACTTCTGATTTTATCTTCGGATATCCACCAATTGCATAAGCTGAATTTATTTTAACATTTCTATCATTTATACTTATTAACGTATCTCTTGGAACAGACACAATACGAATACTTTTTGTTTGAGGATTATAATTAGCTACAATTATTGTATCCGTTCTCTTTATTGATTGATTATTTACCTGCTTCGGATCTCCTATATCCATACCAAGTAACAAGATATTTACTGGCTGATTAAATGATACACTTGCACCACTTGGCATTGACTTGCTCTCAACCTTCATTAAAGCATAACCCCCAGATACCATTGATACTATAACAAAAGTTATTATAAGAGATATAATACCTAAAACTAACTTTTCAAATACTGTTGTAGAATCATTATCCTTTTTAAAAATTTTTGAGAATGCTGTATCTCTCTTTTTATTAGTTTTCCTTCTCATGCACCCACCTCTTATAAATTTTCTTTACTTAATATAATATACGTTAAGTAACCTCTCTAATCTCATTAAATAAGTCGAAATTTCTATTTATATCAATACTTATAATTTAAATTCAGGATTAAATAGAAAATAATTTCGTGCCTTTATAGTATTTTCATCAATTAATAAATTCCTGGCCAATAATATTTTTATGCTACTAGTCAAACCAAAATAGACTCCTTTATCCAAGTTCTCAAATGTAGCTCTTCTTATCTCATCAACCCCATCAAAATTTCTTCCAGGTTCTATCATATCTGCTATATAAATAATCTTTGTTAAAGTGGACATATCCTCTTTACCTGTAGTATGCCATCTTATGGCATCCAGTATTTCATCGTCATCAATTCCAAGTTTATCTTTTGCCTCTATTGGTGCAACAATACTGTGCCATAAATTCATATTCTTTTCTTCTATCTCAGAGATAATAACATTATTTTCTTTCATCATTTCTCTCATTTTATCTATAGATAAATTTTTAGCAACATCATGAGCAAGACCTGCAATTTCAGCCTTCTTTTCTGAAACTCCATTTAGCTTTGCTAACCTCTTTGCTGTGTCTGCAACTCCCAAAGTATGCATATAACGCTTTTCTAATAAATTAGATTTAAGATACAAATTCATTTCTTCTATGGATAACAAGATAACTTCCTCCTAAAATTAAATATATTTCTAAATGAATCAACTTATATTTCTATAAATCACCAGACCATTAGCTTTATGAAATTCTATCTATATAGCCTATTTTTATAGATAATATCTGAAACTCTCTCTGGCACAAAAAAATCTATTCTCTTATTTTCATGTACTCTATTTCTTATATCAGTTGATGATATTTCAAGTTCTTTCAAATCTAAAACAATTATTTTTCCATTATACTTTTCTTCTATCATATGTTTCCTATTTATCATATCACTTTTGTTTATTCCTCCTCTTGAGAACACCACAAGAGTTGCTAGTGAAAAGATTTTTTTTACTTCTTTCCACTTTTCCATGCTAAACAAACAATCTGCTCCAGTTATAAAAAACAATTCATTATCTTTATCTCTATCACTAATCTTATTTTTGAAATACTCTAATGTTTCATGAGTAAAACTAAGTCCGCCCTTCTCTATTTCATAATCCGATACAGAAAACTCGCTAAAGTGCTCTATCGCTGCTTTAACCATACTATACCTTAATCCAGGATCTGTAATTATGTTATTGGCCTTAAGCGGCTGTATTCCTGCCGGCATAAAGATCACTTCATCTAAGCTTAATTTTTCTTTAGCTTCATAGGCTATATATAAATGCGCATTATGAATAGGGTCAAAAGTACCACCTATTATACCAAAGCGTTTCATAAGATTTCCTCCAAAAGTATTATACTTATTATAATCATATTAAAAATTCCTTTTTTATTATATCATGAAGTAAACTTAAATATTATTTTTAATATCTTAATTTTTATAAAAAAAGAAGCTTCTATAAAAGCAGCTTCTCTATTAATTATTTCCTATATATAATTATTTATTAGGTAATTCAATTTTTCTCTTTTTCAAATTGCTAGATTGTTTATATAAAACTATCTTATTACCTATTGCTTGAATTCCTTCACATTTTACAGCTTTACATATCGTATCAGAAGTTTCTCTTGTTTCTAAACCACTGTTCTCTAAAACTTTTATTTTAATTAATTCTCGAGCTTCTAATGCTTGTGAAACTTGTATTAAAAAGTTTTCCTCAACACCATTTTTACCTATTTGAAATATTGGTGAAATATCATTAGCTAATCCTCTTAAATAAGCTCTTTGTTTTCCTGTTAACATATTATTTATTCCTCCTAAAATTTTTCAACATATTTGTTGCATTAATTATCCCTGGGGGTTATTTTTCAACTTATAACTTAAATTTCACTGCACTCAATTATAAGGAGAATATTTTTATATAGCAAATATATAATATTAAATTTAAATTAATTAAAGTATATATTCAAATTCAAAATCATTTAATCTAACCATATCACCGTCTTTTACTCCCATTTCTCTAAGTTCATCAAAAATACCTTTATTTCTAAGAACCTTATGGAAGTATCTTAAAGAATCTGCATCATTTACATTTACTGCACTTAGTAATCTATCTACAAATGTACCTTCAACTATATAAACATCATATCCCTCTTCTTTATTATGTTCAACAGTAATATCATAAGTAAATCTCTTTTCTTCTGGTATATACATTTCATCTTCTGAGATTTCTAATTCTTTAACTGGAATATCCTTAAGTATTCTTGCCGCTTCTTTCATAACAGCATCAACACCTTCATTAGTAGCTGCTGACATCTTAAATACTTTATCAAATCCCATTTCTTGAACTTTCTTTTTAAAATCTTCAAATATGCTTTCATCATAAAGCATATCAGATTTATTAGCCACAACAATTTGAGGTCTATCCCAAAGCTTTACAGAATACTTCTTTAATTCCTCATTGATTTTAATGAAATCTTCAAAAGGATCTCTTCCTTCAACACCAGATATATCGACTATATGAATTAAAAGTCTAGTTCTCTCGATATGTCTTAAAAATTGTATTCCAAGTCCAACACCTTCTGCTGCTCCTTCAATTATTCCTGGAATATCAGCCATTACAAAAGGATCAATTCCATCAACAGCAACAAC
>Ga0183101_1000597_pt2 | contig 44001 bp, 37 predicted proteins | sample Biomet3_FD_127790 | JGI IMG/M metagenome (GOLD analysis project Ga0183101, IMG submission 127790) | Microbial communities from bioreactor (seeded with sewage sludge) at LBNL, California, USA - Biofuel metagenome 3 | ecosystem: Engineered > Bioreactor > Anaerobic > Unclassified ... | reverse complement strand
AATATAAATATTATTATATAAATTTAGTGCAAAACGGGAAATTTAAATTGTAATAGATATGTCGATAATTGGCGAATATTTATTTACTTTGATTTCTTCATATTCCATTTAAGTATATGTATGTATATATTTCACCAAAATGAATACTTATAAAGTTTGAAAATATTTTAAATATACTGGTTTTTTTTAAACCACTTTTTATTTTTTAAAATTAGTATATAATCAAGTAGCATACAATAAAATCCATCCAGTTCTCTAAAAAATAAAAGACTTAACTTTTGAAAATATTACTCATAAAATGGTACAGGCTGGATTAAATTTTATTCGCTATAAATAATGTAAAATTTGGAATAAATAAATCGTATAAATGGAGGTAATTATAATGAATATTAGCTTAATTGGTGTACCAATATTTTTTGGTTCAGATAAAAAAGGATCAGATTTTGGTCCAAAGAAACTTAGAGAAAAAAATATAGTAGAAGTTTTAACTAGAAACAATCATACAGTATACGATTGCGGAGATATATATGTTGAAAATATACCAGATAATGAAAAGTATGATTTTCATGGTAGAATGAAATACTTAAAACCTATAGTTGATGTGAATAGAAATTTAGCTCATCAAGTATATAGCGCTCTTTGTTCTGACAGCTTTCCACTTATTATGGGCGGTGACCATTCCATCGGATTAGGAAGCATTTCAGGTGTTAGTAAATACTATAATAACATTGCAGTTATCTGGATAGACGCTCATGGTGATATAAATACTGATGAAACTAGTCCAACAGGCAATGTTCATGGTATGCCTCTAGCTTCAGCAATGGGTTTAGGCTACGGCGATTTAACAGACTTATATTATAAAGGTATAAAAGTAAAGCCTGAAAATGTATTTATAATAGGCGCTAGAGACTTAGATGATGGTGAAAAAGAGCTAATAAAGAAACATAATATGACTGTATACTCTACTGAAGATGTTCAAAAAATTGGTGTGGAAAAAATAATGGAATTAATCCATTGTAAACTACAAGATGCTGAAATTGAAGCTGTACATCTAAGCTTTGACATAGATTGTATAGATCCGGAATATGTTCCTGGAACAGGTACTCCTGTAAGATACGGAATGAACGTAATTGAAGTTAAGTATATGTTAAAATGCTTGATGGAAACAAAGCTTGTAAAATCTATGGATTTTGTTGAATTAAATCCTGAATTAGACAAAAATGATAAAACTGCAGACTTATGTATTGATTTACTCGCTTGGACTTTTGGATATTTAAAATAATCGGATAAAAACAAAAAACCATATATGCAGATAGGGCTAAATAGCCTATCTGCATATATGGTTTTTTATGAATATTGTTTTACATTAACTCTAAGAATTTATCTACAAACTCGTCAGCTTTCTTTAATTCATCTTCATTTGGTACAAACTTAAATTTAAATCCTTCTTCTACAACTTTAAATTTTAATGACTTTAATCTGTTAGTAAGCATTGGAACACCTTCTCCACTCCAGCCATATGACCCAAAAGCACCTGCTGCTTTACCTCTGTTTGTAATAGCACATACAAGTGATAATACGTCCCATACAGGTTTAACAGCATCTTGGTTTATAGTCGGTGATCCAAATAACACCCCTGCAGCTCCTTCAACTAAAGCTACTATATCATTAAGATTCATTGAAGTTATCTCATGTGCTTCTGCTTTTATTCCTTTAGTATTTATTTTTTCAGCTATGTATTTAGCAACATTTTCTGTATTTCCATAAGCTGAAACATAAAATATCTGCACATTCTTTTCCTTTGGAGCTTCTAATGTAGCCCATTTTCTATATAGTTCCATATATTTTGCTATATCATCTACATGAACAGGTCCATGACTTGGAGCTACTATATCAAATTTCAAATCCTTAATTTTATCAAGACCAGCTAATACGAACTTTTTAAATGGTCCCATGATTACATCAAAATAATATTTCACTTCATCATAATAATCTGCACTATTATCTGTAATGCTAGCATTCTTTGGACAATAGTGTGCTCCTAAAAAGTCACAAGTGAATATTAGTTCTTTATTCTCTACATAAGTAAACATTGTATCAGGCCAATGAAGGTTTGGAGCCATTATAAATTTCAAATTAGTTTTACCAAGACTTAATTCTTGTGTTGCTTCCATACTCTTGAATTCTTTATTAATAATATCCTTAAGATATATGATGGCAGCTCTTGAAGCTACTACCGTTGCCTCTGGATAAAGTTCTATTAATCTTTTAACTGAACCACTATGATCTAACTCTGTGTGCTGAACAATTATATAGTCAACTTTTCTTTCTCCTATTACACCTTTTATATTAGAAATAAATTTATCAAAAAAGCCGTCTTTTACGGAATCAACAATAGCTACTTTTTCATCATCAATTAAATAGGAATTGTAAGTTGTTCCTTCCTTTGTATTCATTATAATATCAAATACTCTTAGATTTGAATCTTCTACACCAACCCAATAAATATTATCTTTTAACTTCACAGTATTCATAATTACCCCTCCTAAATATATACATTGATATTATTTCCTATATTTTCTTTATGCAATTATTTTATCACAAAACAAATAATTTTTAAATACTAATAATGATTATTGTTTAAAAATTTTTATCGCACACTCTTAACTTTATCAATAATATATTTGTATCATAAACTAAATAAGTTTTGACTTTTCTCCATTATAAAAAACATATTCCAAATGAAGAGCTCTTGTAAGGGCTACATATAATATCTTTTTATCTAACTCATTATCAGAATAATTTTCCTTATTACAGTTATATATTACACTACAGTCAAATTCTAGCCCCTTAGTCATATAGGATGGTATTATTATTTTCTCTAATTTTAAGTTTTTATCCGTATCTTTAATAAGATCCCAATTATACTTACTGTATTTCTTTAAATAATCTTTTATTCTTTTACACTCATCATAATTTCTTCCTATGACAGCTACACTTTTCTTGTTTATTTTTTCTACTTCTGCCACTATTTCATCTATCTTTTCTCCGAACTCCCTGTTAGTTTTAAATTCTAAAACCTCAGGTGTTTTTCCATGTCTTAGTACCGGCATTGCAGGTTTCAATTTATTTTTTTGCGTCATTAAAACTATATTTGCAAATTCTATTATCTCAACTGTAGAACGATAACTTTGAGTTAGCTGTATGTATGTAGCTTCCTCTTTAAACACTTCATCTATAAGTTTCTCCCACTGTTCAATACCTTTATAATAGTATATTCCCTGTCCTATGTCTCCAACTATAGTTAGTGAATTATTTAGTACCATTTCTTTTAAAACAGCAATTTGAAAAATACTATAATCCTGAGCTTCATCAATTACAATATGCTTATACTTATATTTATCAGGAACTCCTTCTATTTTAAACTTTAAATATAACATAGAAGCCAAATCATCACTATCAATTATTCCTTTTTCAAAATTACTACTTAATTCTTCTCTCATATATTGTATAAGCTCCTTGGGAATCTTGCCGCTAGTTACTTCATTAAAAATTTCTTCATTATTTAAAAAATCCATGTACAGCTTTCCTGTATCAATTTGCTTCCATTGATTAAAATAATATTCAAAGCTTTCTCTAGACTTAGCTTTCAACGCTTCTTTCCTATTATCTCTTTCATCATACAATTCTATAAGCTTTTTTCTTCTTTCAGTTACATCTTCCATTGTTTTTTTTACTCTAGCAATTTGATATTCATATGAAAAATCTATCTTATCAAGTATAGCATTTATTTTTTCATCTATCTTTAAATTAAAATATCTTCTGATTTCATCTTTTCTTTTATTTAGAGCTAAATGTGCCATATCCTTTGCATAAAGCCTTTGAATTTCTTTTTTCTCAAATAGAGTATAACTCTCAACTTTAATATCTTCTACGTTTAGATCCCTTATTTCCATATATCGCACATATCTATCCATCAAGTTTTTATATCCAATAGTTCCTCTCAATTTACTACTGTTTGTAATAAATTTTAGTTTTTTATTGTTACTTTCTTCCAATATATCCGAGAGTTTTTTATCCTTTGTTAATGCTTTTCCCTTAAAAGATAATATCTCAAAAGACATCTCTTCAAAGGTTCTTTGTTTTACATTATCCACACCAAGATCTGGAAGTACATCTGATATGTAATCTAAAAATAGCTTATTTGGTGCTATAACTAATATATCATCGCCATCTAATTTTTCTTTATATTTATATAGTAGATATGCAAGCCTATGAAGAGCTACTGTAGTCTTTCCTGAACCTGCTGATCCCTGAACTATAAGAGCCATATTTTTTTCAGCTCTTATAATATCATTTTGTTCTTTTTGTATTGTGGCAACTACATCCTTTAATTTACTACTTACACTTTCTTCAAGATTTATTCTTAAATATTCATCTATCAATGAGTTTCCTTCTTCGTTAGATGATTTTAATATTATTTCATTTATTCCCTCATCAAAAGCATCCTTTAACTCACTGTCTCTTATTAAGAACTTTCTTTTAAGACTTAATTCTCCACTAACAACTCCCATTGGCGCTCTATAAAAGGCATCTCCAAAGGTTCCACTATAATATAAATCAGCTAGTGGCGACCTCCAATCAATCACCTTTTCATCACCTGTAGTCATATCACCTAATCCAAATTTTCCTATATAAAAAGCTTCTTTTTCTCGTCTATATTCTCTAAAGTCTATTCTTCCAAAGTAGGGTTGTTCCTTTGCTTCCTTATATTTTTCCAAGTTCTTATGAGTTATACTGTAAAGCTTTTCCTTGATTTCAAGTTCTTCATTATACCTACCTTTAGATTGTTTTCTCAAACTATCTATTTTATCCTTTAACTCCTCATCATCTCTTTGAATTTTAAAGGTTTCGTCATTAATCCAGACATTGGTATCCTTTAGATTCTTTCGTTCTAGTTTCATCTGGTCATTAGTTAATGCCATCTAACTCACCCCCAATGTTATATACAAATCTCTATTTTATATATAAGATAAAAATATGTCAATACCTCCAACATACTGCAAATAAAAAATAACAAAAAGATATGATTATTCTTAAATCTAGAATAATCATATCTCTATTATAATATCATAGAATTCAAATTAGCAACTTTAACTAAAAATTCTAATTATAATATTACACAGTTGCTTTTGTTAAATCCAATTTTAAGTTCTTTGCTAAAGCCTTTACTAATGCAAAAGCTATTATTCCATCCACCATGTGATGTAGGAAAGTACCTACCCCGACTACTACCAGTACCTTGTACATTGTAAAACCAAATGGTATTACTGCTAAAGCCTCTAAAATTGCGTGTATTGGAGCTGTTATTGCAATAACTTTACTGAAAGAAACACCTTTTTTTATTAGAATTGCACCTACTAGTCCAACAAATGTATGCATAAATGCCCTTGCCGCTATTACTGCTGGAGCTGAAATTAAGAATCCTAAAGCGGATCCTAATCCAACCATAGCTGCCGCAAATGGTCCTAAGAACATAGCTATAAATAATGGTACATGTGATGCTAAAGTAGCACTAAATGGACCTGCTTGTACTTTTAAAAATCCAAAAGCTAATGGAATTACAATTGATAATGCTATTAATAATGCACAATAAGTAAGTTTTTTTATACTTTTCATTCTACACCTCCGAGTATACTAATGTATATACATTAGTATATATTATATAACCGATTTTGTAAATGGTATTTTATATATTCCTCTGATTGACAAGGTAAAAGGTATGCATTAGAATTAGTACTGGGGTGATTTGGTGTTAACTATTGAAAAAAAAGCACTTAACTTTGCACAACAAAACCATGGAAATTTTGTAGTTAAAACTATTTCTGCATCCGGTGGATGCTGTGATGTTTCAGTTAAAGATATTAGTATTGAATTCATAAAAGATTTCAAAAGCAATAACAATTATATATGTTATGAATATGAAGGTGTAAAAATTTTTATAGAAAAAGGATTACAACTTGACGCAGATATATTAATTTATCAAAAGCTAAAGTTGCCTTTAATCGGCAATATTTTCGGAACTAAGGGAATTTCAGTTAAATATATTTAACTACTACCCATTCTACCATTACATTGTGATAGTATAAAGGAAGCTCTACAGCAAAGCTGTAGAGCTAAACGGTTTGCATCAAATCAGAGATTTAGTCTTTCTGATTTTCTAATCAATCTTCCGTTGTTTATATAAAACTTTACTTATATATTTATCCGATGACTACCCGCTCTAATACTCCCATCTTCTCCAAAGTGGGAGTAAAGAGCGGCTACGTCCCTGGATTCGTTCAACTAAGAATCAGGTGGGATTGAAACCCCATCTGATTCAAGTTTCACTTTCATCGTGCACTTTAGAAAATATAACTACTGTAATTATAGATCCTATTAGTGAACAAAACATATCCCATTGTGTATCCCATTTATCACCTTGAATACCTAAAAAGTCATCTGCTGAACTTCCTGATAATGAAGCTGCTCCCCATTCTATTAGTTCATAAGAAGCACTTATTGATAAACAAATACAAACAACTAATATAGATAATATTATCCCTTTCTTAAACTTAATCTTTCGTATTAATAGTTCCCTTACAATAAAAGCAGGTATAATACCCTGTGTTAGATGTGCCATCCTATCATAATAATTTCTACTTAACCCATAGGTCTCTTTTATCCAATTAAATAACGGTACATCACCATATGTATAATGTGCTCCAATTAGAATTATGATTATTTGAATTAAAATAAGTATATAAACAAGATTTGTAAATTGAAACTTTTTATAAGTATATATTAATATTATAACTCCTATAACAACTGGAAAAGCTTCTAAAAACCATATAAAGTAGCTTTTAGGTTTAATAACTGATAAAACAAAAACTATACTAAATAGTATTAATAAAACAATATGTGCTCTACTAGATTTATTCCTTTCTTTAGCTCCACTCATACTTTTACACTTCCCTTTTACATTAAATTACATATAATAAGAACCTCCAGAGAAAAACTCTAGAGGTTCTTATTATTCTTCTATTTTATATATTTTATTTGCTCTATCTGTATACAAAATTCCATCCAAGTGATCTATTTCATGACAGAAGGCCTTCGCCAATAGTCCGGTAGCAGTATATTCTACATCTTGTCCACCTAATTCTTTACCTATTACTACAACCTTTCTTGGTCTTACCACATCCCCTTCATATCCAGGATAACTTAAACAGCCTTCTATATCCTCTTCTTTTCCAAGCTTTTTAATAATTTTAGGATTTATCAGTATAATAGGCTTTGAGTCACCTCTAAGATCTATTAGAATCACTCTTTTTAAAGCACCTATTTGCGGTGCTGCAAGTCCAATACCAGTTGTACTATAGAGTGTATCCTTTAAATCTTGTGCCAAACTTAATATCTCTTCATCTATTGCTTCGACTCTTCTACTTACTCTTTTTAAATTCTTATTTCCGAATTGTAATATTTCTTTAACTGCCATATTTTTTCTTTAAAACCTTATTAATTTATCCGATGACTACCCGCTCTAATACTCCCATCTTTATATGAAACTCCTCATCCTAACGTCAGAGGAGTAAGCGATTCACACAAAATCATAGATTTTGGTTCTCTGCTTAACTGGGAGTAAAGAGCGGCTACGTCCCTGGATTCGTTCAACTAAGAATCAGGTGGGGTTGAAACCCCATCTGATTCAAGTTTCACTTCATAAATTATATCAGGTTTTAAATTATACCTCCCCTACTACTTATAAATTACAATTAAAATTATACCTAGATTTATTCAAAGAATCAATTCTATATAATAGGATAAAAAATTTCTTTTCTATTTTCATCATCAAATATAATGTAGCAGTTCTTCTTTTCAAGAACACCTTGATTTGAAAATTTTTCCACATTCACATAGAACTTTTCAATATGTGCGTTATGTGAGACATTAATTTCTCCTTTTTTTATCTTTTCTTTAATTTCTCTTTCTTCTTCCTTATTTTTCTCTCTACTTAAAAACTCTGGAATCCATTTCTTTCTATTGAATTTGAGATATTCATATTTAATTAGTTCTTTAAGATTATCATCTTGTTCTTTAAATACATCTTTATTAAACTCAATAAAAACTTTATAATAATCTGCCCCAGATATATTTCTATTTAAATATCCCTTATTATAAAAGAACATACCTAAGCTATAGTAAAAGTCGAAAGGTGTTCGGAATTTATTCAAAAAGTATTTTAATATGTTATCAAATTTTCTTGAATTATAGTATTTATCTACTACTTCTTCTACTTTCTTTAGTAACATCAATTCATCATAACTGATATCCTTTGTACTTAGTATTTCATAAGGTGGATAAGGTGAATAAACCATTCCCCATTTTAAAGCTTCCTCTCTCATAGATGAACCCTTTAACAATTTCAAAAATCCAAGTTGGATTTCTTCAGGACTAATTGAATATACATCATTAAAAGATTTTTTAAATGATGCAAAATCCTCTCCAGGAAGACCTGCAATAAGGTCTAAATGTTGTTTTATATTTTTTATTTTTTCAAGTTCTACTACCTTTTCTTTTATATCTTCAAAATTAACATGTCTGTTTATATTTTTCAAAACTTCATCATTGGTTGTTTGAACTCCTACCTCAAACTGAATTCGTCCAATTGGCGCTTTTTCTAATAACTTTATTTGATCTTCAGTTAAAATATCTGCAGAAATTTCAAAATGGAAGGTAGCTTCTGTATCTAAATCTATTAAAAACTTCCATATTTCTGATGCAAATTTTGCATTACAGTTAAAGGTTCTATCTACAAACTTTATTAATCTACTTCCTTTTTGAACTATAAAATTCAATTCTTTTTTAACTCTATCTAGATTTAAGAATCTTACCCCATGGGTAGTTGACGATAAACAATATTTGCAATTAAATGGACATCCCCTAGATGCTTCATAATATACAATCTTATTTTCCAATTCATCTTTTTCATCATAGGGAAAAGCTATTTTATCCATATTCATTAATTCTCTGTGTACATTTTCATTTACTTCTTCATTTGTTTTAAAACACAAACCTTTTATAGTATTAAGTTTATTTAAAAATTCTTGTTTCAATTCTGCATACTTTTCAACAGTTAAATTTATATTTTCTTCTTTAAATCTTCTATATTCTAATTGCCACTGTACAAATTCATAAAAAGTTTCTTCCCCTTCTCCAAATATTACATATTCACCTAGATTTTCATTTAAAAAACTTTTACTGTCATATGAAACTTCCGGTCCACCATATAATATTTCTACTTTTGGATTTACCAACTTAACAAGTGTGGCAAGAGACTTTACATATTCTATATTCCATATGTAACAAGAAAAAGCCAGTATATCTGGCTTCTCATTAATAAGAGCTTCCAAAATCTTTTCTATTCTATCGTTAACTGTAAACTCCTTTATTACGCATTCATAATTAAGTTCTTTTGTGTATGCTTTTAAATATCTTACCGCCAAATTACTATGAATAAATTTTGAATCAAGCGCTGTTAATACTACTTTCATTCTTTTCTTCAATTCCTTTCTCTCTAATCTTAGCACTAGTACTCTTCTGTTCTAGTGCTTTTTTTCTTGCTTTAATGTAATAGATACCATCAGAAGATTTTACATCTATGATATTAAAGTATTCCTCTAACATTTTTATTGTATTTTGTTTAGAGGTATCTTTAAAGACATTTAAGTCCCTCAGTTTTATTTGCCTTAACTTTCCTTCTGGAATTACAATTTTAACTGTGGCATTAAAAACCTTTGTATATCCTTTATCAATATCCCATATATATAATAGACCATCTTTATTTAAATATCTATATATGTCCCTTATAAATTTTCTCTTATTTATTCTAAGCCATATGCTGCTAAATGAAAAAAATAGTATACAACTATCATAAAACTCTTCCTTTAATGATTCCACCTCTTCTTTTCCACTAATATACTCCACATTCACATTATCATGGTACTGTTTATAAATATTATATACTACTCCATAGTTATCTAACCCTACATCTAATATGTTTCCTCTAAATATCTCCTTCTCCAAATTTATAAATATTTCTTTTCTCACTTTATCACCTACCGTTTTTTTATTAGCTTTAAATCTTATCTCACTTATATAGTTTCTGCATATAAAAAAAAATTCCTCCAATTTATGGAAGAATTTTGTATTTTTTTATTTTATCATAATATTTAACCATAAGCCCAGCAGTAGTACGTTGAGCTTCCTGTAGTATATCAGTTGCTACTTTTCCATACCTCTCATCTCTAGACTGTATGTTTAAATATTTAGCATAAGTACTATTTGCCGTAATAGCATTATTTTTAATATAATCCTCTAAAGTTTCATATATTACAACTCCACTTTTTGCTTCAAAGGAGTAGTCTGTCATAAGCCTACTTATAATCCATAATTCAAATTCTCTGTGATTTTTTAAAAGCCTATTATTTACATGTTGTGGTACAGTTACATCCTGTACCAAATGACATACTGATCCAAAAAAGAATAATGCTCTTCCTATATCTGCTGAATTTAAATAATTAATGGACTTATCGTAGTATTTTTTGCACTCAGTTAGAGCATCTGAAAAACCATAAAGACCTCGTGCTTTCGTAATATGGTAGAAATGATTAGAACTTTTAAAATCTTGATCTGCCCATGTTACTCCTGCATTTAAAGACTTTATATGCTTTTTAAAAAAATTATGTTCTTCCTCATAACCATCATTCTTTAAAATTTCAATAGCCTGTATCATTATAAATTTATGGACAGTACAGTGTGTTTTTAAAATTTTCTTTTTTAACGGGTTAACTGCTGAAAATATCCCCTTTAGTGCATTACCATAAGTTTTTTCTATTTTGTTCCTCATTTTTCTATATATCTCCTCTATTAATTTAATATTGCGCTAATCTTTTTGGAGTTTTAAGAGTACAAATATCCCCAAAACAGTAGTTGCAAGTAAATAAATATATAAACTCTTTCCGACCTTCAAACCGTTACTAGCTTTTCCTTTTTCTATGGTATATAAGCATCCTCCTTTACCGTCAAGTACCGTTAATGTTTTTTCTTCAAATTTTATACTTGAAATTAAAGTATTTTCATTAAATTTAACCTCTTCTTTTACGGATCCTGCGCCACTAAACCCATATATTACATTATTTAATTTATCATAAAAATATATGCAATTTTTTTGTTCTAAAATACTATTAATATCTACAGCTAACGATTTTATAGTTCCTACACCATTGTGTTGATATAATGGTGCCGGAGGGTTAGTTGTTGGATGATTTTCTAATATAAATTGTGTAGACACACCTTTAGCAGTTTTAAATTTAGGTGAAGTTACTGGATCCCCTCCACTGTAATCCGGCCACCCATACCATACTCCCTTTTTTATTTCATATATATAGTCTGTATCTCCCTTAATAGGCCTAGCACCTCTATCCTCCATACCACCTACTGAAGATATAAGCTTACCATCGCTATTAAAATCCATTCCAGTAATATTTCTGATTCCCCAAGCTAATGTCTCACTATTTCCAGTTTTTAAATTATATATTATAACAGAAGCATTACCTGGGAAATGTTCAGGAATTATTTGACCTTTTATACTCTTAGTTTTATAGCTTTGGAAAGCTCCAGTTTTATCCTTGCCAAAATTTAATCCTTTTAATGTAATATCCTTAGGGGTTACATCATGGGCATAAAAATTATCTTTTACCCAACTATTATCTTCTCCAACTACACCTGAGTTGGTAGCAGACCCTACTGCAACATATAAATAATCTCCCCTTATTTTTATTATACTATTCTTATAATCTCCATAGCTGGGGATATTGTTAATAATTTCAGAATTTTTTTGGTTGTCCAAATTATAACAAAAAACCTTAGTATCTGAAGCATAATAAAGCTTATTATCTAAAAACTCAATACTGTATATATTAAGTTTTTCATCTTTTAGTATATCATAGCTCTTACCATCTCTTTTTATGACTTGAATCCTATCTTCATAAGCTATGTAATGATTCCCCTGTTTATCTACTGTAAAATCTACTGCATTTTTCAATCCTTTGTATTTTACATTATAATTTAAGCTTTCATTTTTAATATTAATATTTTTTACCACATAATCTTTAGAGTAATATTTAAAAAGCCAAAACACTGATAAAACTATAAAAATAAACACCATCAGCGTCTTAAATAATTTCTTCATAATTATATCTCCTTATTATATTTCTTTAAAATATATATATTTCAAATTGGAGCCGTATATGTTAACTTTTCAAGCTTTAATATAATTTTCTACATTAAAGTATCTTCAAAAATAACAAGTCAGTATGCTAGTATATTTGACTTGTTATTTTTTGAAGACACCTAAAATAAGACATACTAAATTGTATGCCTTATTTTAAATTGCTTTAATATAACTCTATTGTAAAATTTAATACCGTGATAACCTTACATATAGGATTAAGCTGTTTCTTCTTTATTTGTAAGTTCTATATGTTCCTCTTCTACCTTAGATAAAGCCGCGAATATTTTTCTAATATCTTCATCTTCTATTTCCTTACTATATTTTTCATAGTATTCTACAGCATGTTTTTCCCTTTTACAAGCCATTTCTAGTAAAATCTCGTCTTTATCATGCTTTGAATAATCCATATCCACAAGAACTGGGTCCTCTTTGAATCCACCTATTTTTTTATGTACTCTAGCATGCATAAATTCTATTTTCGAAAGAGCTTCAAACATTTTTTTAACTTTTGGATCCTTAGCAATCACCGAGGCTTTTTTATAAAAATCTCCATTAAATATCTCCAATTTAACCGCATGGTCTATGATTTTTAAAGCATTATTACTTAAATTATTTCTATCAAATGTTAATTCTTTACCTTCTTGTACCAAGTATTCTAATGGTGCGCCACAAAAGGGACAATATTTTATATTATCTACACTATTTGAATTTATAAATGCTTCCTTATTAAATTCGTAGTTTTTACTATTTACCGCCATTCCACACACTACACAAACTAAATTACTCATAATAAAATTCCTTCCTTTTCATAAAATTTTCTAAATTTAGTATATCATAAATGCATATAATGTTTTAAGTTATATTTTGTTTTTACAATTATACATTAATGTAGTAATTTCTCATAACTCTAATAAATTCTTAGTAAGAATATAATATGAACTAACAACATATTTATTAATATTAGAAAAAACTTTTATCCGATAGCTAACTACCGCTAGTCAATCACTAATTAGATTAATATTGAGCAAAACTTTATATGAAAAAATCATATACTAAATTTAAAAATAGGAGTTTATTTATGAAAAGAGATAGGTTTTTAAAAAATTCACTCACATTAATCTGTTCTAACTTAGTTACAGGGATTTTTGGGTTTATATTTTCTATAATTTTATCGAGGCAATTAGGACCTGAAGGAATGGGCCTATACGGATTAGTAATGCCAATATATGATTTATTTATATGCCTTATTTCCGGAGGCATGATTACTGCTATATCAAAAGTCGCTGCAGTATACTTTGATAAAGATGACTTTAGAAATTTAAACAGGTCTATTGATATCTCCTTATTATTTGATTCCGTTTGGGCATTGATTATAGTATGTTTTGTATTTGTAAATTCCTCATACATAGGTTCTTATATAATAGAAGACAACAGAACCACCCACGCTATACAAGTTATGTGTCCTGCAATGCTTTTTATAGCACTTTCTTCAGTGCTAAAGGGTTATTTCTATGGTGTATCAAATATTAAAGTACCAGCTTTCATCGATATTTTTGAAAAATTATTTAGAATAATATTTATGTTATCCATAGTAATTATATTCTCACTTAGAGGAGTTGAAAATACTGTAACAGCTGCATATGTAACATTAGCAATAGGTGAGTTTTCTAGTTTTATATTACTTTACATTTTTTATAAATTTAGAAAGAAAAAATATGTTTTTTCTCTTTCTCCACATGAAGACAAGTTCCAACTTTTATTCAATATACTAATTATATCTTTTCCTCTGTGTCTAAATGGTTTTTTATCTACTACTTTGGCAACTGCATCAGCTTTAATAGTACCTAGAAGACTTGTAAGTTCTGGTATAGAATACAGCGTTGCCCTATCCATGATAGGTAAGTTCAAAGGTATGTCTCTAAGTATAATCTTCTTTCCAATTGTAATAGTTAATTCCATATCAACAGTGCTTATTCCGGATCTTTCTGAAAAATTAAGTAGAAAAAACTATTGGGAAGCTGAAAATAGAATTTTACAAGTTATTAAAATAGCCTTTATACTTGGAGTTGGAACCATGGCAATATGTTTATGTATTCCTGATTCATTAGGTCAATTATTCTTTAAAAGAACAGATTTGGGGTCATATATTAAATTTTTAGCATTATCATCACCAATTACTTTCACAGCTGCTACAACTTTTGGAATTCTAAATGGACTTGGAAAGCAAAATATCATTTTAAGAAACACACTCATTACTTCTATTCAAGAGTTATTACTTTTATATATATTAACCGGAATTTCGTGGATTAATATTTATGGATATGGTATAACTTTAATAATAACTTCACTTACGCTGTTATTATTGAATATGTATGAAATTAAAAAAGAATGTAATCTAAGTTTTACATTCTATGAATTCTTTATTTATATACTTTTAGGGATTCTACTATTCCTTATCCTTTCAATACTTAATAATTTAATGCCTTCATCATTATTTGCATTGAAAAGTTTTGTTATAATAGGATCTGGTTTCTTTCTATCATTTATTTTTATTATTTTTGTAATAAAAAATAGTTTTAATTGAAAATATAACTTCATATAGAATAATTGTTATTAAAATAAGTTGAAATCTTTTAACTTCTAGATTTCAACTTATTTTACTTTCTTATGAATAATACATATCTATTTTATTCTTTTTAAAACAAAGCTTGGAATAAATTTAACAACTTTTCGCGGTAAGCTTTCTAAATCTTCATTTCTTATTCCACCAGTAACCGTTAACCCAATCAAATACATAAACATTCCTGCAATAATAGCTATAATAGTTGAGATTGAATTTGCAAGATACCCCATTTTAACGAAGCCTAGTAACGTTCCAAAGATATATCGTACTACTAATACTGAAACAACCATAATTATAGAAGCTATAATTGGTTTAACAGCATGAATTATCAAACCTAATTTCACACCTAAGGATTTCTTTATAATTCTATGGTTTAAAATAATAGGAATAAGAAAACCAATTATACTTCCTCCTACTGCTCCAAGTATATTTACGCTTGGAATGGCTATTAAGAAGTAATTTGCAATTATCTTGCAAACTATGCCTAAAACAGAGTATAAAGTTGCAGTATATAGCTTTCCTATACTTTGTAATATAGTTGTTTGTATTTGCATACAAGACATTAATACTAAAACCACAGAACCATAAGCCATAATATAGGATCCTCCTCCAAATTTAAGCATTTGGAAAACTGGATCACTTAAAACAGCAAGTCCTACCGCACAGGGCACTGAAATTAAATAACAAAGTCTAAAGGCATAGTTTATCTTTCCAGTTACCCCTTCTTTATCTTTAATAGCTACAGCTGCTGATATTGCTGGTAAAATTGCCATTGAAAGAGATGATATAATTGCTATTGGTACATTTAGAAGTTGTTGGTATTTTGTTAGAAAGCCATATAATATGGTAGCTTGTATTTCCGGTACCCCACCTGCCATAAGTCTAACTTTTGTATTGTATACATCTACTAGATTTCCAGCATAAGTCATACCTACACAAACTGTTATAGGAACACCATACTTTATAATTTTTCTTACAAGTTGTTTTGTGTTAACCCTTCTAATTTCTTCATCATTATAACCCTTTGGCACTCTAAACTTTTTATTCTTTTCATAGTAAAAGATTAGAAAAGTAGCAGATATAAGTGCCCCTATAGATGTACCTATAGGTCCTCCAGCACAACCTGCTTCAACTCCATACTTCATAAGGTAAGAAGCAAATATCAAAGCAAAAACCGTGTTCACAACCTGTTCTAAAACCTGAGATATCGCAGTTGGTGTCATATTACCTCTTCCCTGAAAATATCCTCTGTAGGCTGAAGCTATAGATGTAAATAAAATAGCTGGTGACAAGGTTAAAAGCGACAAATATGCTTTTTTATAGTGTACTGCATTAGCTAGTGGAGCTGCAAATATAAGCATAATAACTGACATTACTATTCCAATTATAAGCAGTATAAATCTTGCTATCTTAAAGGCTTTAATTGCATCCTTATAGTTTTTAACTGCTACTAATTCAGATATAAGCTTTGAAATAGCAACAGGTATTCCTGAGTTTGTTAAAACATATATAAATGCATATATCTGATATGAAGCCCCATATATTCCATACCCTTCATCACCGATTATTACTCTAAGAAATGGTATGTACAGCAAGGATAATATCTTTACCATCATACTTGCAGCAGAAAGTATGGCAAATCCTCTGGTGGTTGATTGTTCTTTCATATTAAAAACTCCCTATGTACAACATAATAAAATATCATATGAATACTATATGATATTTTATCACTATAAATAACTTATAAAATGTTTCATAGGACTCCAACCTGAAGATTTAACCCTATCCCCGATTTTTGTTTAATAATCAAATTAGAGTCCTATAACTTAATTAAAATTTATCAAATACATCTTTTTTAATTTTCTTAAATATAGGTGGCAAGCTCTCTGCAATGGTTTTATTTTCCATATAAGCTAGTTTTTCTGGACAATCTTTAAAAATTAACTTATAAGCATATAAAAATTGATAATTTAGTCCGTACTTATTTATAAAAAAACTATTTAATTTATTTGTACCATATTTGGTATCTCCAACTATTGGATTTCCTAAGTGACTTAAATGTGCCCTTAACTGATGGCTTCTTCCAGTAATTAACTCTAGTTCAACGAAAGAAAATGTTCCACAGGATTGAATCATCTTTACATTAGTGGAAATTTTCTTAGTTCCTTTTCGTGGCTCATCGTAAACTTTAGATATATTTTCAGTTTCATCTTTGGATATATAAGCCTCATATAAGCCATCCTTAATTCTTCCTTGTACCATGGCTTGATAATACTTTTTTATTTTTCTTTCCCTAATAACTTCATTTAATACCTTTAAGGCTTCAAAATTTTTACCATATATAACTATACCTGAGGTATTTCTATCTAATCTATTACAAGGAGCTGGTGTGAAAGTTATTTCCTTTTCTGGTGCATAATCACCTTTATCATATAAATGAGAAAGAACGTAGTCCGTTAATGTAGGCTCTCCCTTTTTACTATCAGAGTGTACCAATACTCCTGGCCATTTTTCTACTAGGACCATATTTTCATCTTCATAAGTTATCTTTAAAAAATCATTATTAATTCTACTAAATTTTTCTTTCTTTTCTGTAGAAACTATATCTCTAGTTTCTAACATATCTCCTTCTATTAGAGAATATTTTTCTTTAGCTTTTTTGCCATTTACCTTAACATCACCTTTTCTAATGTTTTTGTATATAGCACTAAGAGGTACATCCTTAAGCCATTTTCTTAAAAATTTATCTAATCTTTGCCCTGCTTCGTTTGGCCCTATTTCAATTTTCATTCAATCACTCCTACTAATTTTGTAATGAAACCCTTCTTCCTGACGTCAGATGAGTAAGCGATTCACATCAAATCAAAGATTTGAGTTCTCTGCTTATTTCTACATTAATCTTTAAGTTTACGTTTCTATTGACAATTTATTTATTAAACAATATTTAATTATATACTAATATTATTACCAAAATCAATACATTAAAGCAATAAAAAAATGGTAAGTGAAATTTAAGGTATATCACTTACCATTATTAATGACATTATTTCAACAATTCGAAAGCGGTTTTACACTGAATAGCTACTCCAATAGGTAGGCAATCTTCATCAATGTCGAAAAGGCTTCCATGAGCGGGGTGAATTATGCCTTTACTTTCATTTCCACAGCCTAAATAATAAAATGCTGAGGGTTTCTCCATAGAAAAATATGCAAAACTTTCTACCCCCATACTTGGACTTTCAAGCATTTTTATATTTTCCTTGCCTATTACCTGTTCTGCAGAACTTAACAGTACTTTTACAGTTTCATCATTATTATAGAGACATGGATAGCTTTCTTCTATTTCTATCTCACATTCTCCTCTCATGGAATGAACTAAACCTTCTACTACTTCCACAAGTCTTTTCTTCACGAAGGCTCTATGTTCTGTTTTCATAGTTCTTATAATACCAGATATAGTAACCTCTTCTGGTATTATATTTTGAGCTGTTCCACCATGAATAGAGCCTATTGTTAAAACGGCTGGATCTGTTGGTGGCAATTCCCTGCTTATTATGTTTTGCAGTGCTAATACTACGGAGCTACTTATAACTACCGGATCAACTCCTGTATGGGGACGGGCACCATGAGCTCCTTTCCCCTTAATTTTTATTGTAAAAGGATTGGATGCTGCATTAACAACTCCCATCTTTACACCTATTTTTCCTACTTCTAAATTCTCCTCTACATGAAGACCTATTACGTTATCTACATTAGGATTTTCAAGAACTCTTTCTTTTATCATTACCCTAGCCCCACCTGTAGTTTCCTCTGCAGGTTCAAAAAACAATTTTACATTTCCATTTAAGTTATTTTTTATATTATTTAAGATTTTAGCTACTCCTAGAAGTATTGTGGTATGAGCATCATGTCCACATGCGTGCATTTTACCTTTCACAGTAGAACAGTAGCCACAACTTTTTTTATCTTCCAAGGGAAGTGCATCTATATCTCCTCTAATTCCTACTGTTTTATCTCCATTTCCTCTTATTATGCCACAAACTCCAGTGCCTGCAGTCTCTATATACTCTATACCTTCTCTTTTTAAAAATTCTTTTATTTTATCAGATGTTCTATGCTCTTCATACCCCAATTCAGGATGCATATGAAAATCCCTTCTTAAACCAATAAGTTCGTCACTGATATCTTTTGCCATTTTAAGAAAATCTAACTCCATTTCCTTATCTCCAATCACTGTTTTATTTGGGTTGCTCCCATCCTATTTCTATTGCATCTTCATGTGAAAGCTTATCATAATATCCTGCATTTTTACCATTTAAGCGAAGATATAAGCTACCTTTAGACATAGTTAAATCAAATTCTATATAGTTGAATATGTCTACAAATACATACTCCTGTTTTCCTTTTAGAATTATGTCATCACCATTAACTACCACTTTAATATCCCTATTATTATTATTTTCTATTTCAATATTTAAATCTTTGATAGGTTCCTCTTCCTTTTTTATAATCTCTTTTTCTTCAACGTTTCCCAAAAAATTTTCATTTTGTGATTTGTCTAATACAATTTCCTCTTGCGCAATATTAATACCACCTTGAATATTATCAGATTTATCATTGATATTATTGTATCCTAAGTCTTCCTCTTCAATATTACTAGCAACTTTATCTTCTTTTCTTTCTAACACATTTTCACTTTGTGCTTCTTCACTCTTTATTCTATATATTCTATTTCCTTCCTGTATAATATAATCATCTAGAAGTTCTTTTCCATTTAAATAGTATTTATAATCTATAAAATCACTATTACAATACTTTTTAAACTCTCCCAAAGTTTCTGGAAATACTATTTGAACTTCATCGCCTACATTAATACTCTCTTCAATATTTACTTTTTCTCCATTGATTATACCAACAGGTTCCAGATTTTCTATTATATTATTCATAAAAAAACTAATTGAGTAAAGCCTTTGAATATAATCTCTAAGCTTTGGTGAAGCATCATTACCATGTACTGCAAAAGTTATTTCTATTTTATCTCCTTCTTTAACCTCTTCATCTATACTTTTAACAACTTCATTCACTTTTATTTCTGCATTAGATGACAGTGAACCAAAAGCTACTCGTCTTATACCATTTAAATTAAACCTTATATTTTTACCATTCCTACCCATTAAAACCTTAGGATTAATTCCGGCCTGCATCATAACATCCATTACTGTATGTTTATGGGAATTAAATAAACTTATAACTGTTCCATTTAATATTACATCTATAAAATCATGTCCAAGCCTCTTTATTGAGACTAACCCAATACCCAAAACTGTTACACCAATACTTCCAAGAGAATTATCCTCACATACACAATCAATTACAGCATCTCTTCCTTTTATAGCTATTCTTTGCAATGGTATATTAAGCTTCTCTGCAAGAAATTCTTTTAGCATTGGTGTGTGTGCTCCTCCACCTACACAAAAAACTGCATTAGGAGCTTTATCACCATTTAAACCTATAATTGTATTTCCAATTTCATTGGCTATCTTTCTTACAACAGGTGTTACTAATTTAATTACTTCTTCTGCTGAAATTTCATTTTCCAGACCTAAAACATCAACATATACTATCTTTTCTTTTTCATTACATTGTTTTTTAATTTTTTCCGCAGTATTAAAATCCACTAAATAATTTTGTGCTATAGCCTCTGTTACCTCGTCGCCAGCTAAAGGAACCATGCCATATGCACTTATAGTATCTTTACTACTTATAGCTATATCTGAAGTCCCTGCACCTATATCTACTAAAGCTAAGTTTAATAGTCTTAAATTTTGTGGTATTGCTGCTTCCATAGCTGCTATAGGTTCCAATGTAAGACTCGAAACCTTCAGCCCTACCTTATTCATAACTGCGTAAAGACTATCCACAACAGACCTAGGTAGAAAAGTAGTTATAATTTCAATAGATATATTTTCTCCTTTATGTGAAAGCAAATTATTTATTATATATCCATTTAAAAAATAATTTTTAACACTATATCCAACACAATAGAGTTTCCCCTCAGTATGCTCATTGATTTTTTCTTCAGCTGCCTTTACTGCGGTAAGCTCAAGACTTCTTACCATATCCTTATCAATTTCTCTATCCTTATCAACTTTCAGTTCAGCTTTAGAAACTACTGTTCTCAAAAATCTTCCTGCAGCAGCAATTGATACATTTTCCAGCTTCTTATTTAATTTCTCTTCTATTTCTTTTTTTACAATGTTTACAGCATTAGCAACCAATCCGATATCGTGAATTTGACCATCTATCATAGACCTTTCTTCATGCTCAACTAAATGCTCAGCTACTACATGAAACTTTTTATCTCTCACAATACCTGCCACACCTATTACTGATCGTGTGCCTATGTCTAATGCAAATATTACATCTTGTATATTAATATTAGGATTCCCCATAATATTTACCTCTTTTTTCATAATTTAAAAGCTCATATTCTTAGAATATGAGCTTAATAAAATTATATAACAATATGAATAAACATTCAATAAACTACTCTATTAACTTTAAGATACCTTCTTTTTCATTTATATACGGTAAAGTTTTTATAATTTCATATACATACTTTAATCCTGATTTTCCATTGTTCAAGATTTGATCTTTTTCAACTTTATTAAAACAGAGCATATTGCACCAAAAGTCAACGAAATCATCTTTTGTAACGAAATGAGTGTCATTTTCATCCTTTACTACAAAACCACTTTTATATTTCTCTATTATTTGAATATTTTTAACTTCATCATTTGATAGAATCACTGACACATCATCCCACATCTTCTTAAAAGCAACCACTTATTATTACCTCCCTAGCTTTAATATTAGTTCGCAAATCATATATATATAGTATAACATATATTATGATTAAATCAAAGTTTTTGTTGAATATTTATAGCAATAATATATCACATTTTATTAGTTTTTCACTAATAATCCACTATTTTTCAACACAAAAGCATCAAATTTTCTTTCTATACCATTATTAAAAGTAATATTTATATAATTTCTTTCCTTAGAGGATATCTTCCCCCTACCATAAGTTTTATGATTTACCATTTCGCCTATTTCATAAGAATTTACAAACCCACTTTCAGAATATGCTTTTTCTTTATAATCTATGCCACATTCTTTTATAAATCTCGAAATTTCTTTTCCTTTACCTTTTAATGTTTTAGTAGAGTATATGTTTAGATTATCTATGGCTCTTGTGATGGCAACGTAAAATAGTCTTCTTTCTTCTTCTAAATTTTCTGGTATGCTATTTATATGGGGGATTACCCCTTCATCAGAATTAATTATAAATACATTTTTAAACTCCATACCTTTCACGCCATGACAAGGTTTCTAGCCTTTAAGTAAACGGCTTAAACAGTGTAATTCTATGTTTCATTAGAGAAATCATTCCATTCACTCACTAAAAATATTATAACTCAATTTCCAGTAAATATACAGTTATTTATGCTATACTACTTAACTTCTTTATATTCACCCAAGTCATATATTAAAAACCTAAGAAAAAGTATTTCTACTTATTACTATTAGTTTTACTTTTTCAAAATTTATTTTGTTTCTTTAATTCTTATAATTTCTCATATTCAATCCTAAAATATCTGCTATAGCAACATATAAATATCTACAATAAAAAAAGTATGTAAACCTTACATCCTCTTAATGGTTAATTAATTATTTTCCAGTTATCGATAATTAAAAATAAACTAAGCGCACCATTACTTATTGTTTATTATTTTTTTGCAGAATGGACACTTGCTATTGTTTTTTGTTTGGTCTTTAACTTGCCTTGGGTATGGCTTCTTGCAACTACTGCATTTCCAATATACAGTCATATGTGAACTGCTCAGGAGCATATTGGGAAATATATCAGTGTTAAGTTCATAATCCCATTCAGTTAAAATGTGGGGGTAGTTATCTGCCAATGAGCCTTTCTGTTTTATTTGATTTGTAATTCTTTTTTTTATTGCTTCTTTCTTCGCACATTCAGGGCATCCGCTTCTAATTCTTACTCGGATTTCAGTATCCCAACTGTTCCCACACTTATCGCAAAGCCACCATATTTTTTTATCTGACCCACAAACAACATCTTCTGGAAGTAGGTTTCCATTTTTAGATTTATCCCATTCTTTTGCTATATTAGGATAGTTTGTAGCTAAAGAACCTTGTTTTTCTATGGCTATTCTAGTTCTTGTTTTTATTCTTTGAGCTTTTCCACATTCCGGACACCCCTTACCACCATTTCTACTATTTATAGTAGCTTGCCATTCATGCCCTTTTGAACATTTCCACCAAACCTCTTTCTTGATGCTTGAAAGCACTTCCAAAGGTGTTACCGGAAGATTCTTTGTAGGATGCCACTCCTTAGCTAAATCTGGTCTTAATGTTGCAAGACAATTGTCTAAGCATACTTTTCTATTAGCACAGAAGGGGCAACCCTTACCATTACTTCTATTGTTTATAGTAGCACTATATTCATGTCCTTTTGAACATTTCCACCAGAATGTTTTATTGGAGCTAGAGCAAACATCATCTGGCGTAGTAAATCTATTTTTGTTAGGATGCCATTCCTTTGCTAAATCAGGTCTTGCTTTTGCAAGGCAAGTTTCAGAAGTTGCATATCTGCCAGAACAGAAAGGACAGCCAGTGTATTTACGATGTGCTGGAGTAGTTTCCCATTCATGCTGAGGATTTTTAGTACATTGCCACCATACACGTATATTACTGCTATGTGGAAAGTTTTCTGGCTTTAATGTTCCGTTTTTGGTAGGATGCCATTCCTTAACTAGATGAGGACTTTTTACTGCAATTGAATTTTCATATATTGTTGTTTTATAAAGTTCTAGTATTTTAATTCTATCTTTATTAATAGAAATACTATCTACTATTCTTTTTATAGCAAGTTCTTTTTCAGTAGTAGTAAACTTATCTCTATATTGATTATTTATCATTATAAGAAGTTTCTTTATGCAATTAGTCAAGCTTAGTTCGTTGTTAGGATTCTCAACTATTAAATGAGTATGACCATAATTTGATATTTCAGGACAGCCTTCCTCTCTTATCCTTATTAGTGGAATTTCTTTGTCACTTAAAAACTTATTTTTATTTTCATCCCTTTTTATAGATTTTTTTGAACTATGAAACCATCTACCATCATATTCTATTGCTAAATTTATATCTTCTACATATACGTCGATTTCAATTTTTTTAAGCTTATATCTGTTATAGGTTTTATCAAAAATCTGTGACAGATAATAAAATACTGCTTGTTCAGGAAAAGAAGTTTGGTTGTGTCCGCATTTCTTACACCCTTGACCGATAAATCTATTTTTTATTGCCATTTGCCACTCATGTCCTTTATCACATAACCACCATACTTTTTTTCCTGAACCGTAAGTAAAATCACTAGGAGTTAAATTTTCATTCTTAGTTGGATGCCACTCTTTTACTAAATCAGGTCGCACTGTTGCTAAACAGTTGTCCTTACAGGCTCTTTTATTAGAACAATATGGACAGTTACTTTTTCTTCTGTTATTTGGACTTGCTTCCCATTCATGTTCTGGATTCTTAGAACATCTCCACCAATACCTTACCGTACTTCCATATCTAACGTCATTTGGAGTTACTGTTCCATTTTTGAAGGGATGCCATTCTTTTGCCAGTTCTGGATTTAATAAGGCTAATGATTTATTAATCATAAATTTCTTATTCTCCTTTCAGGTAACAATCTATATAATCATCTTCGATAAACTTTACCCATGTCGAATATAACGTATCAGGTATTTCCTTTTTAATTATCTTTAAGACATTGAAATTTATATTTTTTATATCCATGTTTTCTCATTCCTTTTCTTAATTATAAAAACTAATTAATTGTTATTTTTTTATCAATGCAATATGTATAACATTTTCTTATTTAATCAATTTTAAGACATCATATACTTAATTGCCGGCCGACCTACTATTAGCATACTACATTTATAGTAAAATTTCTATTATTTTTCGGAAATTTTATAAAAAATATTGACAGTTCAAATAAACAGATGTATAATATACACCTTTTAATAAAATAAATATATTTATTCGCATCCTTTTATTCTAATTGTTAAATATATATCATTTTTTCTTAAAGAAGTTACTATATTTTTAATACTTAACTATTAACTTATCATTTCTTATCGGACGCGTATACAGAACTACTCTACCCCTTTACCAATTATAATGTAGACTTTTTGACAAAAACCCATCCCCCCCATATAAAAAGCAGGAGATTTATTTTTCCCCTGCTTCATACTCTGATATTAATTTATAGAAAGTTGTCTTTTTTAACCCTAATATTTTATTAATTCCTTTAGTTGTTCTTTGCTCAACCATGGTCTTTTCCTATGTAACATTCTATGGCAATTAGAACAAACTAATACTATATCTTCTGGTTTAGTTTTGTAATCCTCTGGTATTTCAGATACTGGTATGCTATGGTGTCCTTCTATATAATCCTCACCTACATCACCGTACTTATCTTCAAAACAAAAAGTGCATATCTCGCAATATAATTTTCCAAACCTAGATTTAAATTTTTCCTTTGCCTTTTTGATAACCTTAGGATTTCTTTCTCTAACTTTATGTGTCCTGTATGCTTCTTTTCCTTCTGGATATTCTAATTCATCTGTATCTTCAACTGCACTATCATACACGATACTGAATATGAAGTGTCTAAGGTCAACTCCTTGTTGGATTATAAATTTACCTGCTGCATTTGGAAATACCTTTTTAAATTCGTCTTTTAACTGTTTTTTAAATCTTATACTTTGTAACTCAATTGATGTATCAGTTTGTCCCTCATATCTATATTCAGCATCAAAAATCTTATTATTAAATAATACCTTTATCTTTCTTGCTGTTCCTCTCTTAACATAAAATGGAGAATTAGGAGGATTAAAAATACTATGAAACTCTTTTTCAATTCTAACCCCATCAGTGTATTGTGATATTCCAACATCCTTGTACAATTTTTCCGTACTTTCTGAGCAGTTAAATAATTCAATGCTTTCATCTGAATATATATCATTGCAATACCTTATCAAACATTGAATTATATTTTTATAGTGAATCTTATCTTTATCTCTTAATATATTTATTGCATTAACAACATCAATTCCTTTAAAAATCCCTTTATGTTCATTTTGAAGTCCCAAGTGGTGTAATATTCCCATTGATTGCCATCCCCTACTGTATTCTGAGTCTATTCCTATTATGTCTTTATCTAATAGACGATGTGATACACCTTTGAAAAGATATTCATATACGATTTTATCCCTTAACTTTTCAGTATAGCTTCTATATTCTCTATCCCTATCTACCCATCTTAATACTGGAATGTCCACCATAATCACCCTCTTTAAACAATTAACACTTATTTTCTTATTCCAATAATTTTTTATTTAATTTGTTTCTCTTACATTTTACCATATTATTCTTTTAGTTGTACTTAATCTATATTTATAACCATAGTAAATAAAAAACCCACCTCATACTCTTTCTAAGTACAAAGTAGGTTATCTTAAATTTATTAAATTCTTCATGATTTTTACTCTTGTTACCTCCATTTATTTGATTTATCACTTTATTAAAGAGAATTATCTTCTCTTTAATTATTTAATTAAGGTGCAATTATCACCCTTTCACTTTTATTGTTAACAATTTTAATATCCGTGTTGTTAATAACTTATATTTCTAATAAATCTTTATATAATAAATCTAATTATTTCATTAAAATCATTACAAACTTAGTATTAGGGTCAGGGAATTTATTTAAAAATTCCAATTCCCTAATCTTACGGTATAATTTGTTAAATAATTCAATATATTCATCTCTCTCATTGACCATACGTTCATAGCTTTCATTGCTAAGACGACCAGCTTTATTCATGCCAAAATACATACGGAACTTACGTTTAAGAAACCTTTCGGCTAAATCTATAAAATCATCCCAACATACATGATTATCTGCATGAATATATCCATGATGCTCTTTATCATACATTAATAATAAGTTCCATAAGTTATCATTCATCCTATTTCTGTCATGATGATGAACTAGAAACTTAGATATAGTTTTCATATCTACTCCTAGTTCTTTAGCCATAATATATTGTCCTCTTTTGTAACCACAACCTGAAAACATCATATATCTATCTTTATAATATATATAATCTTCATCCTTATTAAACTTACTGATTGCATTGCTACCATGCTTTTCAATATAATATAACCTAACGACACATGGTGGCTCATTAATTTGTTTAGCTATATTTTTACAGTTTATTTTCTTCCCATCACCTATATTGCCATTAAATATGTTATCAAGGTGTCTTTTTCCAACACTAGTTAAATATTTTGTTAAAGGTATATCAGTTAAGTTAAACTTATTATTTATATTCTTATTTAAAACGCTGTTTCTGTCTATTTCATTTTCTAATAGCTTAATAAGTGAATCTTTTGGCATTTGTTCAATGCTTTTTATACTTATTTTCATTAATTTCCTCACCAACCCTATATCTATAAAACTTTTATTCCATTAGCAATTAATTATTACTATACTTTCATCCCTAGACCTATCCTGCTTTTTTCTTTCCTTATTCTTCGAAGCCCCTACTGGTATCACAATATTCCTTCTACACCTTTAAATACATAACAATTTCTGCATGGATTATATGTCCAAGGACTTTCTATTTCCCCTAAAACATTTTCTGTAGCCTTTACAACTTAAACTTATCACTTTATATTTATTATTCATTAATAATTCTCCTTATAAGTTTTTACCAATCATGATTACAAAATAAATTATACCATCTTTCTAAATTTATTCAATTATTGACCTTTTTCGACATAAGCTGTATAATATAGTTAGAGATTTCCATAAATCAAATAAATGGATGTTAAATTTTTTTACAAAATAAATATATTTATTATTTTCATTTATTTGTCAAATACTTATCATTTTTTATAGATAAGTCACTATGTATTCTTTTAATACTTAACTATTAACTCATCATTTCGTATCGTACGCGTATACAGAACTACCCCATACATTTACTAATCATAAAACAGAATTTTTGACAGAAATATACCCCGCCCCCTACTAGAAAAGCAGAGGATTTATTTTTCCCCTGCTTCATAGATTTTTATATATTTATATAATTACACTAAATGTTTTTTTCCATTCAGATAATTTGCTTTCGTCTAAATCAAATATCTTACTGTATACTCCATTAAATATAGTATCAAATTTAATGGAGCTTGTTCCAGTCCCCATGCTGTAGCAACAATACCCCATTGTTCCTCCTCCCAATTCTTGATATATGTGATTTGCATCATCAATATTTTCACTCCAATTATACTCAAATTTACAAAACTCTTTAGTGTAAATGCAATTTTCTAGGTTATAAGCTAAATCCTCAAAAAATTTCTTTGTATTAGGACTCAATGTTGGGGTTCTAACTATTCTCTCTGCTCTTTTAATATTTTCATTAAAAACTTTATAATGCCTTAACTTAAAAGACTTGGCTTTTGAATCTAACCCTATAAAGTATAACAGTTGCACCATATTATAAGCACTATATAGATATAGGTCTTCTAAATTATTATCCTTTTCTATGGTATCTCTAACTTCTTCCCACTCAAAAACTTTATTTAGATTTCTAATAGAAGAGTTTATATCTCCACGAATTAGGTTAACTTGTGCTTGTGCTACATATGAAGTATATTTTAAAAAATTTAAGTTTTTATTAGCTGGAGAGTATTTTATATTTCCAAATATTTGTAACTGTTCTTCTAAAAGTTCGCACATAGCAAGAAGTTGCCTTCGTGAATAATTGTTGACTCCTGAAGACTTATATAAATTATAACTAAGTTCGTCTATCAATTGCATTCTTAAATTATGATTATTATGATTATTCCTCAATTCACTTCTAATTAGAGTTATCTTGTCCCAGTCATAAATATCCTTCAGGGAATCATCTTCATAAGTAGGAGTCTCCGATATTACAATATTATATTTTTCTAATAGCTGTTGCAACATTTGACCATCTATTAATTCTATAGGCTTATTATTTGCAAATTTAACAGCATTACTTGTAAAATTACTGTTTGTTATTAAAATGCCTTTATTTGCATTTTCAGACATAACTACTCCATATAAATCCCTTACGGGTGGTTCTCCAACACTTCCATTCCACCTTTTACATTGAACTATATATTTGCCTCCGAAAAATGTTTGTTTGTTATACCCAATTAAATCTATCCCTCCATCTCCTGTAGTTTTAGTAGTTTCAACTTCCAATCCCATCTTTATTAATAAGTTAGATATTAATTCTTCAAATTCTACTCCAGTCATCTTCTGTACATTATTAATATCAACATTTGCATTATATTTACTTGCCACACTAATACCAAGATTTACACTGTTTCTATTTACACTATTTCTATTTATCCTATTTTTTCTTACCTTCTGAAAACCTTCTAGTACTTGGATTAAATTTTGTATTGAGTTATTATCTCCAAATTTAAAACCATAAGTTTGTTCTAATACAGTTTTAAAGATAAATATATTTTCTGTTTCCAAACATTCATCTTTGTATATGTCTGAATAAATGCGTGCTAACTTTCCTAAAGTTATTTTTGTATTTTCTCCACTCACACACAATTCCTTATATGGATATAATTGTAATTGTTTTTTAATTTGTTTATCCAAAGTATCGCATTTACCAACAATTATATCGTTTTTAGATAAATTAGCTGTTAACTTTTCAAATTGTGTTCCTGTCATATTATTGATTTCTTCTGGAGCATTATTTTTATTGTCCTGTTGCACTTCTACTCCTAATCTATTTTGTTTATTATAGTTAATAATTTTTAAAAGTATTCTCTCTTGTTCCTCTTCGTTTTCGCTATCAAAATTATCCTCCATTGTCTCCAACGCCTTCATGAAAAAAGAAATATTTACTCCATCTTGACTTTCATCACCAAAAATATTACAGTACGCTTCAACAATATCAAACTCTTTATTGCTGTCACTACCGTTTTTTATCATATTAGATTTTTCAATTTCTAATCCTTCTATAAATCTGTTTATAAATCTGCTATACCTTTCATTTAATTCAGATTGACTTTCAAAATATTTTCCTCCCATATATTGCCCCCCATTTTTATTTAGTTAATAACTTATCATATGTTAATTGTAAAACTATACCAATTTAAAATCAATTCATATATTCAAAATAGATACATTGTTATACAGCCACAAAAATTTTCTTTGTGTGAAAAATAAGGTATACTCAACCCCTTTTTCCTTCAAGTGGGGTAGTCAAACACGATACAGTGTTTGACTATCAAAGATAAAACCAAAATTTTATTATCATTTCACCTAAGATTGATACATATTAACTTCAGTATAAAGTTTTATACCTAAATAAGCCCATAAACCCAGTAAAATTATCACTTTTCTTTAATTTGCGATAACAGTTTTCTCCCATGTGCGTGAATAGAACTACTCCCACAATATGTTTACATGAAAGAGGTTAAAAAAGACGGAAACCATCCCCCCCACCTTGCTTACACAAAATATAAAAGCAGAGGATTTATTTTTCCCCTGCTTCATAGATTTTTATATATTTATATAGTGTACTTCTTCCAATGCCTAACATTTTGGCAAACTGTAAAGCACTTATTTTGCCATATGCTCCACTTGTAAACTTCTCATACTCTTTGATAAAGTCCTTTGGTAGTTCTGCTGACGGTCTGCCCAATTTTGTTCCTTTTGCTCTTGCACTATCTAAGCCTTGATTAATCCTCTGTACTGTCTTTTCCCTCTCCTGCTGTGCCATATGCGCTTTTAAAGTTATTACTATATCAATAATCATATTATATATACTGCTATCCTGTGCTTTTTGCCATTCGTTCATATATGGTATATCTAATGCGATAACCCTTATTCCTTTTGCTTTCAAGTCTTTTAATTCTGCTATTATGTCATCTGCATCTCTGCCTAATCTATCTAAATCAGTAATGATTAATATATCATCAACTCTTAACTTGCTTTTAAGTGTTTTATATACTTCTCTATGCTCTGCCTTTATTGCACCACTTATTCTTTCTTCTGCAATATCATCAATAGTAAAATCATTCTCTTTTGCATATGCTTCTAATGTTATTCTCTGCCTGTCTATGGTTTGCCTTTCCTTCTGTGTAGATATTCTCATATAACCATAAATCATAATATAATCACCCTCTCATATTCCATGATTATATTATATATGTCTATGAAATCATATTCAAATGTCATAGACACTTTTTAAGGTAAATTTTTAGAAGCTTATTTATGTTTTAAGCCTATTATCCATTGTTTTTATACGTCTATGAAATCATATGTTTTATAGACTCCAATATCTTACAACTTTACCCACTCCAATAACATGGACTTCAATCACTGTTCACCAACGAAAATAAAGTTGATGCTTATACTAGATACTCTCTTTTAAAAATAGCTCTAAGGATTATTAGAATCTCTTATACTAAATAAATAATAATTTAATGTAAATTTATGCTACAGTTCATGATTACTTATGTAAGACTATTCAAATACAAATAAACCTCAGTAATACCGAATTAGTATTATCGAGGTTATACTCTTAGTGGATGAGAATTGTAACCAGAAACAAATCTACTTCCACTCTAAATTAAAACAATTCTCCTTCATTACCTGTTGTTTCATTTTGTGTTATAGCTATCTCTTGATATTCAATTCCTAGTCTATTTAACCTGTCACTTATATTATGCTTTTGAAAAAAATCTATTCTGTCATATAAGTATTGCTCTCCATAACTAAACTCAAAATCATCTAAAGTATCTGTACATGATTCAAGTGAAACATACTCCATTTCAGTACACCCCAAAAATCTATTGTCATTATATGATTTAACAATATCATCAAATACTTTATATTGCTCTTTATTAGTCATATCACTGATATACTTTTTAATTTTTTCCGCATATTTCTTTTCTATACTTGAAATAAAGGAAATATACCCCTTAACCATATCAAGTTTTGAGTAATCAGATGTAGCTATTATATAATGAAGCATTGCCCTAACTTTTCTTTTAAGCGACCTAGGTACTATTACTTTATTTTCTACAATTAATAAACCTGTGACAAGCTTTCTAGTAGACGGTCCCATAAATTTAACTTTTTCACTATTCACTTTAAAACCTTCATCTTTTATAATATCATATATCATCTTCTGAGTTTTTCTTAATAGTACTTCATCGTTGCAGGAAAAAAACAAATCATCTGCATACCGTGTATATGAAATGCCTCTTTTACTTGCCATTCCTTCTAACCTAGAGTCCATTCTTTTACATATTAAATTTGATAGACTTGGTGATGTTACGGCCCCCTGTGGTAAAACATCATTATATGTACAAATATTACTTAAAATATTTGATACCAATTTATTGTATCCTAGACTATAAAATAAATAAAAAACTTTTTCTCTATGGATATTATGAAAAAAGTCTTTTAAATCTATTTTAAAAATACATGAGTCATGTCTATGTAATTGAGCATTTTGTTTTATGCCATATTCTTGTCCTATTCTAAAAGCCATAGCACATTCTGAAATAGCTATTTTATCTAAAATATTAATTTTTATCCACCTTTGAACTAATTTTAATGAGAAACTTGGTATACTTAGTTGCCTAGTCCCTGCTTTTTTCTTAGGTATTTCTATACTAGTATAATATCGTTTTGTTTCTTTAGATAGCAAATATAGAATTGTAGGAGTAAGTCCTATAGATATACTAAATGACTTTATATCAAATATTTTAGGTAGGTTTAAAGTCTCCAGAACTATTAGATTTTTATATTTAACTCTTTTAATTGCAAACACCCCTTTACCATAAATACTTTTTGATTAAATAGTTCAATTCATTAAATTGCTTTGATGAATTTAACTATTTAATTAAAATACTGCCGTATTAAATGTTCTGACGGAGACGAATCATCTCCAACTATAAATAGAAGTACTCAAATGCGCAATACTATTATATAGTGCTCTCTAAAGGGGTGTTTCCAGTTAATTCTGATAACATTATACCATATCTTATAAAGTCATACAACTTTCCACTTTTACTTATAGGTAACTTGTACAATATTTCTTCAATATATAAATTACCTTTTGGTGTTAATGATATGTCCCCATTTCTAATATTTTTGTGAATATATTTTTTTTTATATAATAAATTGATTGATGAATTTAATACCATATTTAATTTTTCTACTTCATACTTATCCTTTATATATATTCTTTTCATTAGTTCTTCGAGATTTTTCCTAGGAATACTTTTAACAAAGTAAACTAATAATGGAACAAGGTAATACTGACCAATTATTGTATTTGCCTTTATTTCCCTTCTTACAGATTTTCTACTAAATTTTTTAAATCTATCTACCACAACTTTAATAATTGAATCTAGTTTATCTTTTTCATAAAAAATTGTCCGTTCCTTACCTTTTTGATTTGAAAGGTATTTTATAGGTCCCATCATTATAAAACTTTTATCTTTTTCGTAATCTTTATTCATAATAACAAATAATTTTGCTAAAGTCTTTTTATTATTTGTAAATGCACCTAATTCCACTAATGACCCTGCACTTTCTGGAAGCACACAAATTATATCACTATTCGCTGCTAAAAAGTTTTCTAAACTAAGTAAATCCATAGACTTATTTTTACTTAAAATATCCATAAATAAGTCCTCCGGATATAGAACCCTTACCCTATAATTCTCTAACTTATTTCTAACCAAATCTCTTATGCATTTTTCATTAGTACTTACTCCACCACATAAGAATACATCAATATACTCTCTGTTTATTTTCTTATAAACATCTGAATAAATTTTATCAATTGAGTTTAAATAAATCTCATTAATCCCCATAGCCTTCTCCTTCTACTACTATTATCTTATATTATAACAATTTTTCTATTACACGTAACTACATTTTTGGTATTTAACTACTTATATACCGCAATAATCCATGAATTAATTTAATTTATAGTATAATCGTTACTGTTTTAAGCTAATGATATTTATATTTTTAGATACAATTAAGATTACTGAGAGTTGGATTTTAAAATTACCTTATAAACTGACACATAACCCCATATACTCGGATTTTATCGTAATAATCTGAATAAACGTACCAACTTACGATGTTTTCTGCAAATATCTCACTATATCGCCTATTTGATTTTTTATATGTGCTTAAACTATAAGAGGTGTGTGGAAATAGAACTGCTCTGTGGGCGTATATTTGTATAAATATGTGATTTAAATAATTGAACTAGGCGTGATTAGGCGTAATCTTTTCTATATTTCTACTCTTCTTACCATTTAAAGAAAAACTCAGCACTGCTCCAGCATTAAATAAAAGTGTAATGGTCTGTTAGAAATGTTTATGGTAAATTCAATACGATTATAGCCGAACATACTATTTTCTTGTAATAGAAATAAATTGTGAATCAATTAAGACAAACTTGTTTGGATTAATTGATTCCTAGCGAAATAACTGAATGAGGAAATTTTTGCAAAAATTTTCGATATTCACTTATGAGCTACTATTCATATTTCCTTTCCATTCAAATACTTTTTATCAAAAAATATAAGTTATAAAATTACTTATAAAGCAAAAAGGACACCTTACTATATAATATATATAAGAAAGTAGCCCTTTTTGATTGAATTACTATACCTTTATAAAGTATCTTGTTCCTTCTAAGATATTATTTTCTATTTTAAAATTTTGAAAATCATCATTATAATCATTGTCTGTGATTGCTTTTTTATAAGTTGAATCCCCTATTGATAAAGTTTCTTTAATCTTCTTTTTATTTATTCTTTCACCAACATTTTGGCAACATTGTAGAATTAAATTTTTAATTCTTTTATATGAATTTTCTTTAACAACAAGATATTTAGGTTTATACTCAATTAATTTTGTATTGAAACTATCTGTTAATTCATTCATGAAGTTTGGAAAGTTATTGAACATATATACATTAACAATTTCATTCTTTCTTAATGCACTTCTCCCTATTTGCTGAATAGCGTCAATTAAAAACTCTTTGTCTGCCACCCTTTGAGTTACTTTATCTACTTCCTTTGACTTAGACGCTATTGCTTCTGCATCCACTACTTCTAACACAAGAGATTTATTTTGATAATATTGTTTTCCTTTGTTCATAGTTCCTATAATTACTATGTTGTTATACTGATTAAATTTATTAGTTCCAGTTGTATATTCCCCATGGTGTATTATCTCTATTCTTGAGTTGTCTATACCTTTATCTATCAATCCTTGATTTAGTTTGTTTTTTAAATTGCCATCTTTTAAACCTTTTATTTCCTTATAGCATACTACTAAGATTTTATCATTGAGAGCACTATAAATTGTAGCTAATTCATCAACAATATTATTAGTAATATTTTCATAGTTATTTCTAATATTGGATTTAGACATATTTACATTACAATAGTTTAAATTAAGTTTATATTTTTGTTGACTTATATCTTTAGCAATTATTTTTCCCGAATAAAAATAATCCACCTCTGCATTAGCTGTTGCATCAAGAATAACTGACTTTTCAAATTCACTACAATAGTCTTTGACATCAATGTACCTGTAGTAATTTATCTGACGCAAGTGTGTAGCAAAATCTATATTAGTGGTTATGTTTTCTGTTCCTAAAACTTTTTGAAGATTCATAAGACTTATAAACATATCTACTTTTTCTGCATTAGTAAAAACTAACTTTATTAATTCATCATCAAATTTAAAGTTTTCATCAAATGCCTTATTCTGTTTTATGACATTATCTGTACAACTTTTTGGGTATTTTAAATCACTAGATAGATAATTATCAATGCTGTTAAACAATTTTCTATGCTTATCTTGCCCTAGACTATCTACTAATACCTTTAAATTATAAAATTCTTTAATATTAATTTTTCTTATATCGACTGTATCAATCTTTTCATCTATAATAATTAATTTTCTTTTTATCTTCTCTCCATCTTCACCTTTGAAATATAATAAATCCTGCATAATTTCACTGGAGTCATTTGATAAAAAAAGTCTCTGATGTGTTATAGTAATAAACCTGTGCTTTTCAGCATAAAACTTACTTAAAAAAACTCTACATGAACTATTATTTTCACACATACTACACTGTCTAAAATCATAATCTATTTCATTATTTCTTTTTATACTACCTCTATCTAATTTACTACATTCGTTAAAATTAAAACCTCTTACAGTTTTAACAATAAACTCATCTTCATTTCTACCATTTTCTTTATAGTAATGGCTCTTTAAATCTTCTCTAGGAGCAATCGAAAGTACATCATGTTTATTTACTCCAACATCAATACATAAATCCTCGCATTCTTCAATTGTCTTTTTTACTATAATTGCGCCAAATGTTTTGTCATTCCAGTACATATATTTAATAAATTCTATTAATAATGAAGATTTCCCTTGTCCCATAGGGATAGGTACTATTACAGGCAATTTTTCTTTATGTTTACAAAATAATATTTTAGTTAACTTTTGAATATTCTCATATTGCTCCTTAGATACATTATTACCGTAATCCTCCTGTTGCTTTAGAAATTGAGATAGTATATCATCTAAGTAACTTTCATTATTCTCTTTACAAATTATATCTTCAGTAATTTTATAATCCTTATACATATGCTTCACACTCCATCTTTAGATACTTTAATCTTTAATTTTTTTGCAAAATACTTATTTATATAATTCGATTTTTTCATCCACTATCTACTTTAGGTGCGTGTTGCTTATTGAGTATAAATTTAAATTGATTTTTTGATAGTCTAATACACATATCTACCACTCCTTCTTAATAAAAAAATAAAAAAGCATAGCATATAAACCTAACAACTTTACTTATTGTTAGAGCAAATATGTACTATGCACAGGGTAAATATGTAATATGTTTCATTTATTTAATTTTCTATAGCGATGCTTTTAACACATGAATTAAAACCTTTACGCAGTACTTAATATAATCATTTAATTGTATCTATAACCTTTTTTAAAATGGTTATTTTTTTATGATGAAGTTTTAATTACTATATTAGTATACCCTGAAATGGTATATTTTTCAATATAAATTATAAATTTTTCTCTATTGAATTGGTAACTATCTTTTAATAAAGGTTATATTTAAAGCCTTTCAGTTAGACCTACTGTACCTATTTTCCTTAAATCTTATTTCTTTACATTCTCAAATATTTTAGCTTGTTATAAAAGCACATAAAAAAAGCAGGATTGCTCCTGCTTTCATGCTAATAAATCTTAAATTTTAACAACTTGTAATTTATTGTTTTTTCATCTTATATGAAATTTACCAATTAACCATATGCTGAGCAACAAAAATTCTCAACTACATTTCCATTCTCCAACGGTATAAAATAAACTACCATAAACCTCTGTTAAATCCGTATAGTGTTTCTGTATTATGTCTTTCACTTGTTTTACATATCTCAATATCATAGTGCTTTTTGGTATAGGTGTTTTCGTAGCCTAAATAATTTATTATTCTTAAATCTAGTAAATTATTAATCTCAAAACTATACTCATATTCAGTTTTATCATCAAATAAGACAGATACAGTTAACGGTGCTTCTGACTTTATCTCTAGTTTGCCTATTTCTTTTTCATTGTCAATTAAATCATAATGATTTGTGGTTTCTATTGGCATTAACCCTCTTACTTCTTTTAATCTCCTAATATCTACATACCCTACAAATAATGTTTTACCTATTTTACCACTGACAACTTCATGCTTTTCTCCAACGAACCACTTTTCATCAAACTTGCCACGATATATAATATTCCCGTGTCTTAAATAGCCTTCCCCTTCTACATGACCATCTTTCACACCTCCTACATATACTGCTTCATCTTTATGTTCATCTATAAAGTTTACTTTGGGATAGTTTTTTATTATATTCTCAACTCCAAATAAACCTTCTCCTTTACCTAATCCGTGGTTTTTCCACTCTCCTTCTGCTTTTACTCTGTTATTCCTGTAGTTAAAATATGCTGTTCCTTTTCCGTTATATTTGAACCACCAATCAAATTTAAAATTTTCAAAGTGTTCCAAATTATTTATCCATTTAAGTATAAAATCTCCTTTGTACTCTAATAAACCATCTATATATATTTCTCCAGAGAATATGCCATTTTTGTATACAGCATTTTTAACAACTAAATCTTCTCCCTCTGACAAGTTAGTTAGTTGAATTATAATATTTTTACATTTTTCTAATTCTTTTCGTTTTAGATAATGGGGTTCCTTTATTGTTGATAACTCCCCTTCTATGAATTTATATGTTAAAATACCGTCTTTGTAATATCCTATAAAATCTAGCTTTCCATCTGAAAATATATGGCAAAAGTCTTTGTATTTATTATCATATAATTTACCTGCAAAGAGAATTTTGTTGCTTTCAGTGTCAAATACTTTCCCATTAAAATCGACAGTGTTTCCTTTCTTAGTAAAAGTCCCTTCATATCTTTTATGCGACCATTTTTCGTATTTAGTTCCTTCATATTCGTAGTACTTAAAGTCAGATTTATATTTTTCTGTTTTTTTTCCCTCAAATACAAGCGTACTAATTTCCTCCACTTCTCCCAATGTTGAGCATTTTTCATATAGTTCAGTCATACCTCCATCTAAATAATATGCTAAATATTTGCCACTATCATAAACCTCTGCTACTAATTCTTTTCCTGACACACCTTCTATTTTCTTTACTATTAATTCTTTTCCAGATACTACTCCATTTGTAAAATCAGCTATAAGTAAACTCTCTTCAATACTACCCGATAAATCTACTGAGTAATATACAAGATGTTTTACATCGCCTTCCACAGCTGAACCTCTTATTGCAGAGCGTGTATATTTTTTTTCACTAAGTATATAAGGCTCTAATATACGTATATCAAAATTGTCATTTATCTTGCATTTTATGACATTGCCTTCGAAAATTTTAAAGTTTTTGCAGTAAATTTCTAAGTCCCCAGTGAATGCATATCCTATATTTTCATCACTGTTAACTATGCCCTTTTTCAGAACTAGCCTGTCTACTTTTATGTATTGTAGTATATTATTGCGTAAACAAACTTTGTTAAAAAATAAACTTAAAACACTCACTCTTTTCAACTCTATAACTGTATCACTGCTAATTTCTGTGGTAGTGTTACCGTTTTTATTTGCTAATAATTCTCCAAACTCTTCGAACAAATTTATCATTCTTATCCCCCTTTATTTGCTGTTAAATATATAATAGTGTTTTTGATAAATTCCAGCTTATTCTTTAACTAATTTTACCATATTTTATTACATAATGCTTCATTAAAAATATGAGAAAAGAACTAGGATTATTAAACTTTTTACATATTTTCAAAACTGATATTTTATTTTTCTTTTAGGCTCGGTCATTCAATGTAAATAAAAAGAGATAGTTTTTATTACTACCTCTTTAATTGCTCTTATGGTGGCTCTATACCATATATAAGTCTTATATTTAATCCTACTGCTACAGATACTAAAATTCTATCTAATCTATTGATGTATCTATATTCCCCCTGTTTCTTTTAAGATTTTATCAAATTCCAGTTTCATTCCATATTTACTGCTACTTAACTGTAAATTTACTGAATATTTAACCATAGGCTTCAATTTCATGTATTCAAGGTCTTTAGATATAACATTAAAATTATCACCACTCAATATATCTAAAAAACTTATTGATATATAGTTACCGCCCTCTTTATTTGTTTTTGGCTCTACCTTAGTTATTAATATATCTACATCATTAATCTTCATTACATACATCCTCCCTTAAATTTAAATCTATATAGGTAACAGTCCCTTTATGGTCGCCTTTCCAATCTGCATAACCTATGCCATAACTATTACTGAATGTAATTTCATAATCTTTAAACTCCTTCAATATCTGTTCCAGAGTATCTTTTGTATAAAATTTCTCCACCTGTGGCTTTTCCAGTGTCTTTCTACTGTATCCATAAACTCTGTACCCCTCCAAATTCAAATCCTGCAAACTCTTTACTATATAAGTGCTAACATACAGGGCAACGTTTGTGTTACTCTCCTGTTGCAATTCTCGTATATCTATAAATCCATAATTCCAGTACCTTGATGCAAATTCCCTTTCTAGTCTTTTATGGTCTTCACTCTTTTCATGCCTGGAATCACTCAACTTTATATTTACTGGAATATTACAAAGTAAATGATAATGTAATCTTTTGTTTTTATCACCAAATTCAAGTACCCACAAATATTTTAATCCTGTATAATCCCTTCTCAACTTATGGAATAAGTTATCTAAAGACTTTTTACTCTCTTTATAGTTCTGCTCTATTGCAAATGTTAGAGTTATGAATGTATTCATATCACTATTACATTTAATCAATCTGACAATGTTATTTCGTGCTTTGTTTAATGTTTCTTTCCTAATTTCATTACTATCTCTTTTATTAATGTCTGCTTTTTCCTCTCCTATTGTTGCATCCTGTTTCAATAAATCATCTATAATCTTATATCCTACATCTTTTTTTCCCTCATTGATGACATAATTATTGATTCTGTATATCTCCAATCTATCACCACATTTGATTATTTTAAGATTATACATTTTTAGTTCCTTTGAAATTGTTTTGTACGGATTACGCTGATACTAACAAGTTATAAAAAAATAACTACCGCCTTCAGCAACGGCTTTTCCGTTCAAAGTTTCGCTCATTAAACAAGTTTAATCGCTACACTTTTCACTTCAAAGCCATTACTTCAGTTGGTCATATATTTTTTTTAATTGATTGTATAGGTAATTCCTTTTCCTACCTCATCTGAGTAATATAAAAATTCTCTTTGTTTAAGTTGTATGTCCTCTGGTGAATATCCCAAAACAGTTCTATAACTGCTTTCCTCCACTTGCCTAAAGCATATTCTAGCATTGAATAAATCTTTGAATTTAACACTCTCTTTTGTTCCTATCTGACTAATTCCTATAATGAATATATTGTAATGTCTGCCTATTGCCAAAACGTCGGTGACAGCCTTTGTAATGACTTTATCAATACAGAGGACTAATAGTTCATCCATGACTAAATAAAGTGGTTCTGTGCCTTTCTGACGACTTCTCATAGTATCTAATAAGCTAGTTAAGAATTTTAATATGTTGTTATTTCCTATAATCCTCTGTCCCTGTATACTTGTAAAATCATCTTCAAATACATTTAGTAATGCAACATTTTTTCCCTTTGCTGCATATTCAACCATCTTACTTTTTCCGCTCCCACTTAATCCGCACACAAACAGATGTGGAGTAGTCCTCATGTCAACTATAATTGGCTTTCTGCAAATCAATAAATTTTTATATCCAACTTTTAATTCATACTCTCCTACTTCTTTATTCAAATACTTAGATACTCCTGCAACTGCTCCGACTACCACAAGTTCAGTAATCATTTTTCAACCTTCTTATTTTTCTTAATTGGTAATACTACTTCACTAATAAGCCATAAAACTGTTAGAGTTGCAAATTGTAATGCACTATCATTCATTAATTTCCTAACAACAGTAATCACTAATTTATCTAATACAAACAAATCCATTAATTAATTCTCCTTTTATTTTCTAAATAGACTTTAATACATTCTTTGATAAATGCTGACTTGTCTATGTGTCTTATCACCTCTAAATAAAGCAATATTTCTACTTCTGTTTCCTTAAAACTAATAAGTAATTTCTTAGCCACTACCTCACTTCCTTATATCTTTTTATGTCCTAATATATCTATATGCTAAACACCCTTAAAAGTTTCATACTTATACTTAAAAATAGTTATTTTACACTTAAAAATATGTAAAAAAATAAGCCCTATAAATCGGACTTATAAAATATATCTTCAACGTGTATATTCAATTTACTAGCTATGTCTAAAGCTATATCAATACTAACCTGTTTTTTATTATTTTCTAATTTATTATAGTCCTGCTGTGACATACCTAGGAACTCTGCAAAGTCTTTTTGCTTCTTATATCCCCTCTGTAGCCTTATTTCCAATAACTTATTCTGTACCATACCATCCCCCCCCCAATTAATATGTATTCTACAATTTTAACGTTTTTCCTCTAAAAGAATAAAAGGTATGCTATTAAAACATACCTTCTATCTATATTCTATATCATTTATATTTTCAGCCACTATGAATAACTCTCTTGCATCTTCCTGTTTTACAGCACCAACCATAGTAAGATGCAAAATTAATTCCTGCACTATATAATTATTTTCTTCTGTAATCTCCACATCAAGATTTACTATTTGCTTTAATTCCACTAGCTTTCCTCCAAATAAAATATTTATTTAGATTATTACCAGTTTGTACACTATTTAATCAATACAATATGCCTAAGTTTTTACCATATATATTACGTTAGAGTACCGTTATTTTGAGTCTCATACTATAACCAACCGAATAGCATATTGGCTAATTTCCACATCTATGCCTTGTATATTAGATATTACTTATGTCATCTGTCAATTTTCATTCTATTATTTTTTTTACTCAAAATATCTAATGGATTAAACTTGCATATATCGTCTTTTAAATCAATAGGCAGTAGATTAATATATCTCTCTGTCGTTTTTATATTAGAATGCCCTAGCATTACCTTTAAACGATAAATGTCACCTTGATTTTTTATAAACATTGTTGCAAATGTATTTCTAAAGGTATTTATCCCATGAAATTTAATGTTCCTATTATCAAAAAAATTTTTTATATTTTGATGTAACGTATCATATATCATTTTCTCTCCATTTAACTTTGGAAACAATAAATCCCCTTTTTCTAATCCCATAGTTTGTATATATTCTCTTAGTACTATTTTTAATGTTTGACTTAAAGGTACAGTTATTTGCTTTCTGGTCTTCATATGCCTAAACAAAATTATTTCGTTTATATAATCAATATCCTCTGCTCTCACATTCAGCAGAGTTTCTGCCCTACATCCAGTTCCTAATAAAAAATTAATAGTAACCCAACCTTTATATTCTCCCACTAGGCAACTATTTAGATTAGGCTTTTTTAAAAGTTTATTTAATTCATCTTCTGTATAAACTACCTTTTTCTCCAAATCTACTGTAGGAATTTTAATATTAAGTTTTGTTAAATAATTGTTCATAAAGCAAAAAGTAAGAAAAGCCCTAAGTTTAATTACAAAAGTTTGATAGGTGTTTCCTTTATATCCCTGCCTACGCATAAGAATAATATGGGACTCTATCCTATCCTTTGTAAGCGCTTCTATATTCTCAGAAACACCTACAACCTTAGGTAACTCATACCTATAGAACCTACTCTTACTCTCTATTGTTTTTTCACGTTGTCCAATCGCAATGCAATATTCTATGTACTCTGAATAGCACTCCTCAACAGTCTTATTTACTTTTTTCTTAATGTTTTGTAGCCTTAATTTAACCATTTTTTATTCCATACCTCCAACTGTTTTTTAAGTAGTTACGTGTATGGAATGATTTCTCTAATCTAGCTTCACCAATAATCCACTATTTTTCAACACAAAAGCATCAAATTTTCTTTCTATACCATTATTAAAAGTAATATTTATATAATTTCTTTCCTTAGAGGATATCTTCCCCCTACCATAAGTTTTATGATTTACCATTTCGCCTATTTCATAAGAATTTACAAACCCACTTTCAGAATATGCTTTTTCTTTATAATCTATGCCACATTCTTTTATAAATCTCGAAATTTCTTTTCCTTTACCTTTTAATGTTTTAGTAGAGTATAT
>Ga0183101_1000196_pt1 | contig 44070 bp, 39 predicted proteins | sample Biomet3_FD_127790 | JGI IMG/M metagenome (GOLD analysis project Ga0183101, IMG submission 127790) | Microbial communities from bioreactor (seeded with sewage sludge) at LBNL, California, USA - Biofuel metagenome 3 | ecosystem: Engineered > Bioreactor > Anaerobic > Unclassified ... | reverse complement strand
GAATATGTAAAAACATTTGACAGCATGATCTATGGTAAATTTCTCGAAAATCCAGTCTTTAATTTATCACATAACGCGCGAGCTCTTATACTAGACAAAATTTTCAGAGATAATGTCAATGTTCTCGAGATGAAAGCTTGTCTTTATTTGCTTTGTTCTGAAGTTATGGAACATACGCAATTACTTGTAAGCGTGAAAAATGATTATGAATTATTACATAAAATCCTTAACTATATTCAAAATAATTTTACTAAAGATATCTCATTAAAAAGCATTGCAGATGAATTTTGCTACAGTTACAATTACCTATCCAAATATTTAAATAATGTACTCGGAATATCGTTTGTTGATTTTGTTAATCAAAATAGAATTAATTACGCGGCATATTTATTAAAAAATACAGAAGACCCGATTACTGATATTACTTATAAATGTGGCTACTCAAGCATCCGTTCATTTAATAGAAACTTTCTTAAGATTATGAATATGACTCCAAAAACTTATAGAAACTTTTAATCTACAGTTAATTAAATACCACATAATAGCAGTTTCAGTATTCTCAAACGTCTATAAATAAGATTACTCTTTTATCTATTATGTAGATTTTAACTTAATCATAATGATATACTAAAGGAAAAGTAATTTTATACGCATAAGAATTATTTTTATAGACGGGAAGTGTTAAAAATGCAAAGTAATATAAACCTCTCAGAGCTTGAAAAAATAATATTGAATAAAATACATGAGCATATCAGCAAAAATGAAAGGGTTGGAATAAATGGAGTTGCACAAGAATGCTTTGTTTCAAAAGCAGCAATTATAAAATTATCGAAGAAACTTGGCTACAGCGGATATAGTGAAATGTATTATACAATTCTTGCCTCTACTAATAATGCACTCAAATTGGACTTTTCGAATAATATTGTTAGTACTTATGAAAGTGAGACTTTAACAATTCATGTTAATATGCTTGTGGAATTACTAAGAGAATATAGCGAAAAAAGAATCTATCTTGATTCCCTAGGCTTTTGCGACAGTGCTAAGGAATATTACTTACAAAAATTATTATCATTTGGATTTGATGCCGCTAGCAGCTATCATTACGAAGCATTCAGTAAGAATAAATCTGGACTTTATTTTTTTCTTTCTTATTCTGGGGCAAGGTCAGAAGTTCTTGAAAAGGTTAACGTAGCTATAGAGAATAATTTTAAAGTTGTAGCCTTTACTTCAACTAAAGATTCTCCATTGGGCAAAATAGCTCATATGACAATAGAGGTTGCTGGAACAAAATCAGATAAAGAGCATTACCTACCTAATTTTTTCACTTCAAATTTAATAATCTTATTAGAATTAGCATTAAGCAAATATTCTAATAAATATTTATCGCCACAAAGAAACTAGTGTCTATAAACTCAATTAAATATGATATTTACTCCATGAAAGGTCTGTTAAAAGTAGATTACTTTGTAAAACTCTTTACAATGTTCACTTCTAACAGATCTTCTTATATTTGTAGTTTAGTGAACTTTTTCACTAAAAGTAAACATTATCATAGAAGTGGCAATTCCATTGATACTCTATATATTCTAGTGTATTCTAAAGACAAATAAAAGGAGGTACATATTATATGAAAGAAAAATTATTATCATTAAGTCAAAAGTTTTCACAAGCCGCAGTTCAACCTGTAATGTTTTTAGCAATCATGGGAACTGGTCTCGCTATTGCTGTCATTATGCAACTCAGCTTTATGCCATCATTTATGATTTTTATTGGAACTTTATTAAAGACCATGATGAATGCTATGTTAAATAATCTTTCTATTATTTTCTGTGTTGGACTAACAACCGCATTTGCTAAAAATAAAAAAGTGGACGCTGCTATTATTAGTCTGATTGTGTACATTATATTTTTGGCTGGAAACAATGCATGGCTTACTTCACAAAATATGCTAGCTCAGCCTGGCGCCATGGGGTTATTTGGAACTGGGCAAAACCTTGTTTTAGGATTCCAGGTAGTAGATATGAATGTATTTTTAGGAATAATACTTGGATGTATTACTGGATACGTGTTTAATAAAGCGTCTAATATACAATTCGTAGAAATGTTTCGAGTATACGGCGGATCACGACTTGTATTTATAATTATGATACCAATTACTTTAATATTAGCAATTGTACTTAGTTATGTATGGCCTGTTATAAATTATGGCATTTCTTGTTTATCAATATTCATGAAAGGCGCAGGCGCATTAGGAGTATTCGTATATGCATTTGGTAACAGATTTTTAATTCCAACAGGATTACATCATTTATTATGGATGCCATTTTGCTTCACTGGATTTGGAGGAACCTCCCAAATTGATGGTAATACTGTTCAAGGCGCCGTAAACATTTTCTATGCGGAAATGGGTAGTGGTGCTAATTTAACAGCTATTGATCCTTCGATAAGATTTGCTACTTTTGGATTTGCAAAAATCTTCGCAAGCTTAGGTATAGTTCTTGCTATGATAAAAACTGCAAAACCAGAAAATAAAAGCACTGTGAAAGGTTTGCTTATACCAACACTCTTCGTTTCAATGGTGGCAGGTATTACAGAGCCACTTGATTTCTCATTTCTTTTTATATCACCATTACTTTGGTTAATACACGGATTACTCACTGGCTTTTCAGAAATGCTACTTTGGGTATTAGGATCAAGGACATATTCAATCTATGGCTTACTTGATACTATAGTTTGCAATTCTGTTATAGATCCAAAGTTATCTAAGATATACATTTTCTTTGCCGTTGGTATTGTAATGGCTATAGTATGGTACTTCACCTTTGTTTTCCTAATTAAAAAATTTGATATAAAGACACCTGGTAGAGAAGAAGAATCTCTTAATAATGATATAAACTATGACTCCCCTGAAAGTAATAGTTCTAACAATCAAAATGCTGAATTATTTATTGAAGGGCTAGGTGGTGCAGAAAATATTGTAGAAGTAAACAACTGCTTTACACGTTTAAGAATTGATGTAAGTGACATTAACAAAGTAGATAAAGAAATAATTAGTAAAGCAAAACAAAAAGGTGTCGTTATTAAAGGAAACAACGTACAAATTATTATTGGAATGACTGTAGAATCTGAAAAAGAAAAACTTGTTAATGTATTAAACACAAAAAAATAAAACTAAAAGGAGTAATGTAAAATGAAAAAGTATTCAATCTGTATAGTTGGCGGAGGAAGCCGTTATACACCAGATATGCTCGCAATGTTATGTAATCAAAAAGATAGATTCCCCTTAAGGAAAATTATCTTATATGATAATGAAAGTGAACGTCAAAGTATAGTTGGAAAATATGCTGAAATCTTATTTAAGGAGTATTATCCAGAACTCGAAGAAATTATATATACTACTGATGAAAAAGAAGCCTTTAAAGATATAGACTTTGCACTTATGCAAATTCGTGCAGGAAGACTAAAAATGCGTGAAAAAGATGAAAAAATTTCATTAAAACATGGATGTCTTGGTCAGGAAACATGCGGTCCTGGAGGATTTGCTTATGGATTAAGAAGCGTTCCTGCTGTTATTGACATAATAAAAAATATTCGTACTTATTCTCCAGAATGTTGGATTTTAAATTATTCAAACCCAGCTGCAATTGTTGCTGAAGCAACAAAGAGAGTATTTCCTAGTGATCATCGTATTATAAACATTTGTGATATGCCAATTGCAATCATGGACATTTACGCAAGTGTGCTTGGCTTAAAAAGAAAAGATTTAGAGCCTAAATATTTTGGTTTAAATCATTTTGGCTGGTTCACCAATATCTTAGATAAAAAGACCGGAGAGGATTATTTACCTAAATTAAGAGAAATATTAAAAACTCCAGTAGATGTGCAAACAGAACCTCTTTTTAAAGAGCCTTCATGGAAAGCAACCTTTGATTTTATGAGTCAAATGATTAATGATTATGATGAATATCTGCCAAACACATATTTGCAATATTATTTATACCCCAAAAAAATGAGAGATAAAGAAAATCCCAAATACACACGTGCTAATGAAGTAATTGATGGAAATGAAAAAGAAACTTACGAAAGATTGCGTGAAATTATTTCTCTAGGTACGATGCATGGTACCAAATATGAAATCACCAGTGATGTGGGATGCCATGCAGAATATATAGTTGATTTAGCAACAGCAATCGCAAATAATACAAATGAAATCTTCTTAATAATTACAGAAAATAATGGAGCTATTCAAAATGTTTCATCTGGAATGATGGTAGAGGTTCCATGCCGTGTTGGAAGTAATGGTGTTGAACCATTAGCCGTAGGAAGTGTACCTACTTTTTACAAAGGACTTATGGAAAATCAATATGCATATGAAAAATTATCAGTGGACGCGTGCTTAGAAGGAAGCTATCAAAAAGCATTACAGGCACTTGTATTAAATCGTACAGTTGTAAATACTAATATTGCTAAAGAATTATTAAAAGATTTAATGGATGCAAACAAAGGTTATTGGAATGAACTCCATTAGACTCTAGCTAATTCATAACTTATGCAATCTATATACTTGATCTGACAATCTTCTCTGATACTTCAAAATAAAACCAGGGTTTATTTTTAAACCCTGGTCTGTTTCGAAACAAGCGTACTTATGGGGACTTTAAAATCATTTTCGGACTAATCCTAAAATATTATTGTTAAAATCAATGTCCATGAGAACCACCTCTTTCAGTTATTATTGTGTGTAATATAAAATTAAATATACTAGAATATAAAACCATATATTCCATATAGTATTATTCCTTCTATTAAAAAGCTTATAATTTTTTTCATCATAGTAATTTATATGCACTAGTTAATGCTCAATCAATGGCTCGTAACTTCCACATTCACCTTTCATAATAAATTTCATAAATTAGCGTTGAAAATCCTATCACAATGGATATAATTGTAATAGGAGGTGTTTAAATGGAATCGAATAAAATAAACACTAGACTTTCTTTAGTGGGGGCATTGTTAGGCTTAACATTATTCACTATGGGTGGATTATTGAATACCATCCTAAATCGTTATATAATAATTATCCCAACTGTCACTATAATAATTAGTTTGATATCCTTAATCAAATCTAAAAAAACTGATATAAAAATTAAAAGTTATTCTTCTCTTGGGTTAATACTTGGACTATTTTACTTTATTTTATCCTTATATGAATTATTAAAATTATAAATTTGTAAAGCCTTTATATTCTAATATTACACTTGCAAGAGAAAAACATGCCTTGCTATTTTCACTTAAGTGCAAATGGTAAGAACATGTTTTATTATTTTCTGGCTAATATCATTGTTTTTATATATTCATAAAACTATATGATTTAGAAATACTAATCTACAGATAATATAAAAACATCAGTTCGAATTTTTGCGATAAAAAAAATACCTAAATACTTTTATTAATACTATTCATATATTCATTAATCAACTTATCTAATTTTATACTAAGCTCTAATAATTCCTTATCATTTGTAATTATTTCCTTATTCTTAATTAATATATTTAATTCCTCTCTAGTTCTTTCAAGTTCACTCTTTATACCCATAGCTTTCGTTCTTCCTTATTCCTTAAATTTATACTTTATCCATATTATACAATAAAAATATATTAATTTCAAACATATGTTCGTATATTCCTTACAATTATGATTATGGCACTATCAGCCCCCATTACGGACTTTCACCGATTAGTACGTGCCCATGCTGGGCACACCAAAAAAATAAGAGCTTATATTTCATAAACTCTTATTTTACACAATGATGTCTGAAGCTCTTATATGTCCTATAAATATTTACATATATTTATAGTTACATAGGAATATAGTTATCTTTTTAAATATGTTTCTATGAATAAAGGTATATATTTACCTTTATTCATATTAAACTTTAAACTGGTGCTCCAAATGCATATTAGAGCTTTTCAGCTTTTTACTTCTTAGTCTTAAAAAAGTCAAGGCAGCACCGATTAAGCTTATTACTGCAGCCGCTATATATACAGTTCTCATAGCATATATAAAAGCATCATTTCTCCCTGCTACAAAATCTGTAACACGGTATCCAATTATAGAACTCATCATGCTATATAAAAGCGTTGTAGCTAAAGCTATCCCACATACCATTCCCAAGTTTCTTACAAGAGCATTTACACTTCCTGCAATTCCAAGTTTCTCTTTCGGTACTGTTGACATTATCAAAGAATTATTAGGCGATTGAAATAATCCCATACCAATAGACATAATTCCTATGAATATTATTGTGATTATTACAGTTGAATTTACATTTAAAGTGGACATTAATATTAAACCTAGGCTTATAAGTATCAAACCTATGAAGGTTAAAAGCTCTGAACCAATTTTATCTGATAAGCTTCCACTAAGAGGTGCTACTACAGTTAAGAGTAATGGATAAACCATCATTATTAATCCAGTATGTTCTGGTGTATAATTCATTACATCTTGAAGGTAAAATGGCAGAATAATATTGTTACAGAAGATTGCCACAAAAGTTACAAATGCACAAAATATACTTAAAGAAAATAATTTATTGCTAAATATATTTAATTGTAATAGAGGATCTTCTTTTTTCTTTTCCACAAAAATAAACATTATAAATGAGATAATTGCGATGGCAAAGCTCAATAAAATCATTGGATCTGAAAAGCCAATGTTCAAACCTTCATCTAAAGCTCCAAAGAGTGGAACTATTGCAAACATAAATAATACAGCTCCTAAGATATCTAATTTTCCCTTAACTGTTTTATTCCCCTTCGGCAACAATTTAATAGCATAAAATAATGCTATTACTCCAATAGGTACATTTATCAAAAAAATATATTCCCAACTTGCTGCGCCTACTATTAGTCCTCCAAGTCCTGGTCCTATTAGAGATCCTAAAGCTACAGAAGTACCTAAAAATCCAAGAGCTTTTCCTCTTTCATGTGGAGGGAATGTTTCTGTAATAATCCCTTGATTATTAGCCATAGTTCCAGCAGCGCCTATAGCTTGTACTATTCTTGCTAAAATAAGTATTGGAAAAGAATTTGTTATACCACATAGTAACGATCCAAGGGTAAATAATCCTAATCCGAATGTAAACATCTTGGATTTTCCAAGCATGTCTCCAAGTCTTCCAAAAATCAATACTGTCCCAGCAATTACTATTAAATAACTTGTTGCAACTAATTGTATACTAGATGTTGTTACATTTAAAGCAGTAGCCATTTTAGGTAATGCTACATTTACAATGCTACCATCTAGAGCAGACATAACTGTAAACATTAAAACTATTACTAATATGGACCATTTGCTTCTATTTTTTATATTTTCCATAAATTTTCCTCCCTTGTCACTTGTCAATATTTAACTTACATAACCATATTACCTTAATTCTCAAATTCGTTTAATCTTCGGATATTGATTAGAATTTTCTTTAAAGACTGCATTGTAATTAACATTTCTGCTTCTGATACATCTTCTGTTATTAAACTCATCAACGTTTGAACATCTTCATGAATTTTGGGCAATACTTCTTTAGCTTTCTCTGTTAGATATAATTTATAAGATCTGCTATCTTTTTCATCTTGTTCTCTATAAACGTAACCAAGATCTACTAATTTTGTAATTGTTCTTGCAGACATTGCCTTGTCATTACCAAGTTCTTTGCTTAAGCCGTTTTGGCTTATACCTTCGTTTCCTTCAAGATTAAACAAATATGGGCTGGAACCACTGCTTAATCCATATTTTTTTAAGGCCTTTTCTAAATACATTTGCTTATATCTAAAAATTTTACTTGTAATCATTATGAGGTTCATGCTTTCAACATCCATAATCATTCTCTCCTTATAATATAATTGATTAGTCTACTATATTATATTCACATAATCTTGATCATCATACAACCCGTTCTCACAACAGACTTATATAAATTACTTTTGAATAATCTTTTTAATTATTGAAAGCATGGTAATTGATCTCTTACTACAAAGTGATAATATAACAGCTCATTGTCAATATTTACTTATAAACATTATCAAATTTATACTTTTAAAATTTATCATCTTATCATATCCCAATATAATTGACCAGTCAACAATACTTTGTCATCGTCAAGTTGACTAGTCAATCTATTTGTTTATTTTTACATATTTTATTAAGATGAAGCAAAAACTCATTTAACTCATAATTGGTAATAATGATGATATGGCTATAGGTGCAATTAATCATTTGTTGTAATCTTGCAACGCTTCATATTCACATCTTAGTTCTCCACTGTCATTCAATATTATTTTTACAAACTTATTTATATTTTTTATCTAGCCATAACAGTTCATTTAAAATTCTATATATCTCGAAACACTGTGTAAGTCTTTTTCCACGCTAAGTAGCACACTCCTCTTTATATTATTATCTTCCATCTACACTTGCATAAAGTGTTGCATTGCCCTATTTTTATTACAATATAGCTGTTAAATTAACGCTTTATACGGTAGTTTGTGGTATGATTTTGCAAACTTAAAAATATACAAAAATGCCTGAGTCCTTAGTTTTGCTAAGCTCTCAGGCATTTTTCACATCTTATTTTCATGGCGGAGAGAAGGGGATTTGAACCCCTGATAGAGTTGCCCCTATACACGCTTTCCAGGCGTGCTCCTTCGACCACTCGGACATCTCTCCATATAGTATTTAATGCTTTATTATAATATCATATAATTGTTATCGATTCAACTGAATATTTTATATATAGAAATCCTATCATTTAATACAATCTATTTATTCATATTCAATATAAACCATCATCCTTCCATCTTCGTAATTAATGCAAATAATAGGCAGAAATACTTAAAATTTAAGTACTTTTGCCTACTATAAATTACTTCTAAATTTAATTGACTATCATTTCTATAATGAAATAGATAGTAATACCACAAATTTATCTCTTAAAGTGCTTGTATAAACTTATTTATACATATACTCTCTAGTCCATGGTAAATCGTTGTTTACTCCTTTATTGAATACAAATTGATGAATACTTATATTTCCGGAGTTAAAAGATGCTGCACAAGCATTTAAATACAATCTCCACATTCTTATAAATGTTTCATCCTTAGTCTTCCTTATCTCTGGCAATGCATTCTCAAAGTTCTTTGTCCAATGCTCCAAAGTTCTTCCATAATGAAGTCTTAGGTTTTCTGCATCGATTAAAGTAAACTTTTCATCTGACATACAATTGATTAGTTCTCTAACTGCTGGCACATATCCGCCTGGGAATATATATTTATCAATCCATGTATTATTTCCTCCAACCTCTGTTGATGTTATGCAGTGGAGTAAAGATACACCTTTATCATTTAATAAGTTATTGACATTTGAAAAATACTCTGCAAGATGATCTTGCCCTACATGTTCTAACATTCCCACACTAACTATTTTATCAAATGTTCTATTTTTTAGTTCCCTGTAATCTACAAGTTCAACTTCAAGAAGATCCTCTAATCCTTCATTTTTTATTCTTTCTTTAACTTTTGCTAATTGTTCAGAACTTAAAGTTATGCCCATAGCTTTTACCTTATATTTTTTTGCTGCAGATATTATCAGTTCACCCCAACCACAACCTATATCAAGTAGTGTCTCTCCTTCTTTTAAGTTTAACTTTTTAAGAATATGCTCTACTTTATTCTTTTGTGCTTGAGTTAATGAATCACTTTTTGATTTGAAGTATCCACATGAATATGTCATAGTATCATCTAACCATAATTTATAAAAATCATTTCCAATATCGTAGTGGAACTCAATATTTTTCTTGCTATTTTTGATACTATTTGTAGCCATCCTTAGTAAATTTGCATATTTGTCACTATTACTCAAAAAACTTTCCTGATTATTATATAAAGATTCTATAACCTTTTGAATGCTTCCTTCAATATCTATTTTTTTAGTCATATAAGCTTCACCAAATGTTAATGAAGGATCCTTTATAATATCGGCTTTAGGAATAGGCTCATTAAATATTATTTTAAATTCTGGATTCCCTTCCCCATAAATTTCTGAACTTCCATCCCAAAGTTTTAATTCAAAAGTATCTGAAAATAAATTCTTAAATAATGTTTTGTAAAATATTTTATCAATAATCATGATAATCATCTCCCTATTTAAAATTAATTATTAAATATAGAACTTTAAACAGAAATATGCAAATTAAATTTCTAAATAGATTCTAAACAATATGATTTAATTCCAAGTGTTTTTGTGCCGCAATTGAAGCTGCATTAGAATCATGATCTTTTAAAGCTCTCCATATTTCTTCATGATGATTTTTTACAGGTATTTTATTAATAGTATGAACTTTTGAATTTTCAATATATTTTTCAACCAAAGAAGATATAGAAAACATTATAGTTGAAATTAAGTGATTGCCAGTAGCTTGCGCTATTTTATAATGAAATTTTTTGTCTAATATAGCACAGGCTTCAATATCTGAATTATTATTTAATTCGTCCATTATTTCCTTCAATTCTATAAGTTGTTCATCAGTTATATTTTTAGCAGCGATAGCTGCTGTTTCTGGTTCAATTATTTTTCTAAGCTCAAGAACATCCTCACTTTTGCTTCCTAGAAGTAAGAATACAATAGATAAAGGTTCAAGCAGACTATTTTCAAAATTTTCATTGATAAAATTCCCTTCCCCGTGCTTAGATTCTATAAGTCCAAGCATTTGTAAAGATTTTAGTGCTTCTCTAACAGATGCCCTGCTAACCTCAAGCTTCTCACATAAATCTCTCTCAGATGGTAACTTATCTCCACTCTTTAGTTCTCCTCTTTTAACAATTTCTTTTATTTGCTCTATTACTATTTCATATATTTTTGTACTCTTCACAGGACTTAACATCGATATCATCCTCTCAAAACTTTATATGTTTGCTTTTGATAAGTAGTTAAGTAATTCGTTGTAATTTTTTTCTGCTAACAGTTCTTTATTTTTTGAATTCTCTATTTTATGATTATGTATACTAATATTTTTTCTAAAGCTATCCAATGTGTTCATAATAGCAATTTTAAAAAGAGGAATACTATCAATTATTCTCTTTATTCCATATACATATTCATCATCACTTAGTTTAAAACATTGAAATAATCCAGAGGTCAACCTCCCATCAGAAAAGATATAAATATATCTATCGCTCATTTCATCAGATAAATTAACTTCTATTTTATGCTTATACAGTCTAAAAACAACATCTCTACTTTTTATAAATACCGGAAATATACTTGAAAAAAGCATCGCCATATTATTATCTTCCTCATCAATTAGACCAGAGAAGTCATTCTCATTAAGCTTCATTATAATTTCATCTGTGAATATGCTATTTTTTATCTCTTTTCCTAACTTTACTTTTAGCCTCTGTTCTCTCTCTTCAATTAATAAATTATCAATAGAACTAAATAACTTATTAATTGGACTCTCTCCCTTTTTGTAGTTATTTTTATCTCCATTCAAAGATAATTCCCCCTAACTAATTTAAAAATACTGAAAATAAACTCCATAATACAGGTGCTATAAGTACAGTCACAATCCCAGAAATTGCAATAGTTAAACTACTCATAGCTCCTTCAATTTCACCTATTTCCATAGCTTTTGCTGTCCCAACAGCATGTGATGAACTTCCCATGGCAATTCCCATGGCTACTTTATCATTTATCCTTAATATTTTATATAGGAATGGTCCAATGATAGAACCCAGTATTCCAGTAATTATAATAGCAACAACAGCTACAGAAGGAAGCCCACCTAACTGTTTAGATAATGCCATTCCTATAGGAGTTGTTATGGATTTAGGAATTAATGATTTTGTAAGCTCGCTTGAAAGATTAAATGCCTTCGAAAGCAGAATTACAGATATCATACCAGATACGGCTCCAAATAAAATACCTGATAAAATAGGCAAAGCATTTTCTTTAAACAAAGAAAACTTTTTATATAATGGTAATGCTAATGCAATAGTTGCCGGAGCCAAAAAGAAAGAAATTATTTGTCCCCCGCTATTATAATCATCATACTTAATATTAAATTTTAATAAAAATGTAATCAGAATTACTATTGCTATAAGTAATGGATTAAATATTGAAAGCTTAAGTTTTTGTTTTATTAAAAGACCTATTTCATAAGCAATAATAGATATTAAGACTCCAAAAACAGGTGAATTTATCATATCATTCATTTTGAAGTCACCTTCCTTAAAAATTTAACAACGTAGGCAGTCACAATCCAAACTACAAATGTAGAAATAACAATTATAGTGGAGAAAGGTATAATCTTGCCTTTAATTGCTTGAAATGATGTCACTAACCCTACCCCTGCTGGGATAAATAAGAATGACATATGAGTTATTAATACCTCACATATATCTTCAATCATCTCAACTTTAACAATTCCAAAATATAAAGCTAAGAAAAGAAAAATGAGACCTAAAACTGTGCCTGGTATAGGTAATTTAAAAACTACTTGTACTATTGTTCCTAAAAAATATGATACTAGAATAATCATTAACTGCTTTAAATACTTCAACTAAAAATCACCTCTTGTTTAAAAATCATTGGTATAGTGGTCTGACCAGTTGCTATTACTATATCATATTTATTTTTATATCTCAACTTCATAATATTCTAAAAATGTGATTTTATTCCCCATATTTCCAATTGGCTCTCACTAACTACCTATATCTTTACTAATCTCTTTAAATAAGAAAAGCACCTTAAATCTAATACTTTTAAGATTTAAAGTGCATAGTTTATTTCTATATTACAATAAAATTTAAAATTAATTCCATTCTTAACTATATATATTTTTTATAATTTATTTATACTTATTTCTTCTCTGGCAAAAAAACTCCAACATGATATCAGAACATTCTTTATCATATAGCCATTTGGTACTTACAAAAGATTTTAACCATTTATTATCTGTAACATCAATTACCGAACCACAAGCACCCATATCTTTATTAAATGTTCCTATATATACTTTAGATATTCTACTCTGAATTATCGCCCCCGCGCACATGGGACAAGGTTCTAATGTAACATACATTTCAGCTCTATTTAATCTCCAATCTCCAATAAATTTCGAAGCTTCTTTAATAGCTAAAATCTCAGCATGAGCAGTACTATCATTTAAGGTTTCTTTTAAATTATGAGCTCTTCCTATTATTTTATCATCCAATACAATCACTGCTCCTACTGGAATCTCCCCTTTTTTCATTGCCATCTTAGCTTCTTCTTTTGCAATTTTTAGAAAATCAACCATTTGTAATGCTCCCATCATGAATTTTCTTGACTAAATATTTTCAATATTATATATGTTCCTTTCTCAATATTCTATCATATAATAAAAATATAAAATCATAAGTTTCATACTCATTATTATCAACTTATATTCAATAATCAAATAAAAATCCAAAAATATAGAAGGGATATATTTAAAATATCTCCCTCCTATATATGAATTCATCTAACTCGGCTTAATTTAATTCGTTTAGTGTCGGCATTGAAGCTATAGCCCCGTAGTTGGTGCATGTTATTGCACCTACCTTATTTGCAAATGAAACTATCTCTTTCCATCTATCAAAACTTATACTCTCTTTGTCATCAATATCAGATACCTGTCTTAATACTGCTCCAACAAATGCATCTCCCGCACCAGTGGAATCTACTTGTTTAATTTCTATAGATGGTATTATTTCATTTTTTCCATTAACACTTAAGTATGTGCCCTTAGAACCTAAAGTAACTGTTACAACCTTAACTCCAGTTTCATGTAACTTATTAACAGCGCTTTCTATATCTTTTTCTTTTGTTATTAAATATAATTCTTCATCACTTAGTTTCGTAAAGTTACTATATCTCAAGAATTTAACACAATCCTCAACAAACAACTCTAACTTGTCTTGAGTAATTAGTGCATCGCGGTAATTAGGATCAAATGATACATATATGTTATTAGATTTCGCATATTCTAATAGTTTAAAATATGTCTTTTTTAACTCTCCCTCTAAAAATCCCGTTGCAGACCCGAAATGAATTATATCTGAATTACTTATCTTTGATAGATCTATATTATCAAACGAATATTCCCCATCACTACCTCTTAAGAAGTCAAAGTTACGTTCACCATTTGCATCAATTCCAACTAATGCAATTGTTGTACTTCCTCTTTCTACGGTCATCTCAGTATTTATATTCAAGCTTTTTAGCAACTCAACTAAATGCTTACCAAAAAAATCATTACCTACTTGTCCTAAAAAATAAGCATTACCTTCTAATTTACAAATACTCGCCGCTACATTTGCTGGTGCTCCACCTGCTTTTTTCTCAAATTTCTCTCCATTTTTTAAACCTTTATTATCTACACAAACCATATCAATTAAAAGTTCCCCAATGCAAAAAACATTATTATTCATACTTCACACTCCTTAAGTTCCACATATTTAGCTCATTAATTGTAATTTTGCTATCATTTCTTATTTGAAGTTCTAATCCTTCACTCTTAGGGTAATATGTTAATGTTGTTACTTCTAATCCATCTTGATAATATATTTCCATCACAGAATTGTCAATGAATACATTCATTTTTAGTTCTTTTGAAGAATTTAATTTGAATTTTCTTATGCCTTTTCCGCCAATATTCATATTACTTCTATCAACTGTACATAGTTGTCTTTTATTATCATATGTTATCAGAATATATTCGTCATTAAATTTAAATTTAACTTCTGTAGATTCAATATCCTCAACTTCTATACTCATCATTATTTCTATTGAACGAGACTCTAAAGCTAAATTGTACTTATTCAAAGTTAACCCTTTAATATCTATTAATTGAGTTTCTCTTAAATTTCTCATTTCATTAATGGGCTTTTGATAAAGGACATTATTCTTATACTCTAAAACTCTAGGCATAGTTAATGAATACATCCATCCATTCTCATACGTCGGGTATTCAGAGTCCCTATCTGGCATTCCTATCCATCCAACCATTATATTTTTACCATTATGATTAAATATTTGCGGAGCATAAAAATCAAATCCCATATCTAATTCTTTAAATCTGCTATGATTTTTAAGCTCAACGCTCTTTATATCTAGCTCACCAATTACATACCCTGACTGATATAAATTTTGATTTTTCAATTCTTCTTTTTCTAAACCTTGTGGTGAAAATATAAATGCATGTTTGCCTTTACTTATCCTTATTATATTAGGACATTCCCACATGTATCCAAAGTCCTTCATATCGGTTTTTAACTCACCAAGCAAGTTCCATTTAACTGAATCTATTGATTCATAAATTAAAGCTCTTCCTTTTAAGTCTTCACTTTGAACACCTAATATCATGTAATAAGTATCATCTTCTATAAATACATATGGATCTCTAAAATGAGCTGTATATCCGTTTGGTTGTTTATCTATAATTACTCCATGTTTATCTATTATTCCATCTTTATTACAAGTGGCTAAGCACTGATATGACTCTCTTTCACCATTTGGACCTTTTACGTTTCCTGTGTAGTATAACTTTAACTCATTATCTTTAATCAATGCACACCCTGAATAGCATCCATTTCTATCAAACCAATCTTGTGGTTTTAACGCTATTTGGGGCTTAGTAAAGTTAACGAAATTGGTTGTTGTTACTAATCCCCAGTGCTTTGTTTTATGCTCACATCCAAATGGATTCCATTGATAGAATATATAAAACTTATTGTCGTAATAACTTAATCCATTTGGGTCATTGATCAGACCAAACGGCATCTCAATGTGAAAGTTGTTTCGCCATATACTCGTTTCTTTATTACTGTAATAATTATTTAAATTTTGGTTTATTTCCTGGTATGATTTTGGGTTTGGCATCTTTCCTCTTCTCCTATTAATTTAATTAATCCCACCCACACTTTCTCTTTCTATTAGCCTCAAGGAAGTATCCTTATTCTCTTCTAACTCTTTTCCCTCTATTAAATCTAGAATTCCTTGAGCTGCTTTTATACCAATTAATTCATAATCAAAAGCTACTGTTGTAAGTGTAGGGTATGAAACACTTCCTATATCATATCCTCCAAATCCAGCTACTGAAATTTCTTCTGGAACTTTAATATTATTTTCATGTAAATATCTAAGTACTCCTAAACAAATATTATCAGTTGCACAAACTATTGCTGTGGGCTTATATTCTAATATCTGGCTAGCCTTACTGTATGCATTAGTAAATGAAAAATCAGTTTCAACAAATTGAACATTACAATCTGGATTATCTTTCTTCACGGCATCAATGAATCCATTTTTACGATCCACTCCTACTGCTATATCCCATTCATTTACTCCTAAAAATACTATATTTTTATGCCCCTTAGATTTAAAGTAACTTCCAAGTATTTTTCCTGCTTCATAATCGTCTATTTTTATATAATTAGTAAACTCATTTTTTTGTCCTGTAAATATAGTTGGAATACTAAGCCTACTAATTAATTGAATATGCTTTTTAGTAATAGCCATAGAATTAATAATTATTCCATCAACTCCTTGCTGATAAAGGCTATTAATGTTTGCTAGTTCTTTCTCTATATCTAATTCACTGATCAAGATAATTCCTTGATAATCATTTTCCATTAATTTTTTATTGATACCAGTTAATACTTTGCCTATTGTAACAGAATCGATTCTAGGAATTACAATTCCAACTAATCCACTTTTTTTAGTCTTTAATCTCTTTGCAAAAAAATTAGTTTCAAATCCGGTCTTTTCAATCGCTTCTTTTATCTTCTTAGCATTTTCTTCGCTCACATATCCATTATTCAAATATCTAGAAACACTACTCTTTGAAACATTAACCATATTAGCAATATCTTGAATTGTGACTTTTCGATCCATATTATCCTCCATATATGTTTTATATAAATATTATTATATATCATTAATACATATTATTGAAAAGATAACTTATAAACTTATATGGATATTAATATATAAAATATAGCTTTATATAGCTTGATAGATTTAGCAATCAAAATTATCCCTGCTAAATCTATCTATAATTCATCTAAATATTTTTTATTATTCCTATTCTTCTGGCTTGAAGAAGAACAATGTTAAGCAAAAAGCAACAGCTATAGCTACAACGTTAACTAAAATGTAACTTCCAAGATTGTTCACATATAATAGCATACCTGGTAATGCTGTAATTCCCATTCCTGTACCTGCTAGATGAAGTATTCCTGAAAGCATTCCTCCAACTGCCCCTCCTGCACATCCAAATATAAATGGTTTTATGAATCTTAAGTTAACACCAAATATTGCTGGTTCAGTAATACCTAAAAATGCTGGAATTGCTGATGAAATATATAATGAGCGCTTCTTTTTATCTTTTGTTTTGACGGCTACTGCTAAAGCTGCCGCACCTTGTGCTACAATACCACAAGTTATCATTGCATTAAATGCATCTTTTCCTGTGCTGGATAGTAATTCAACTTCTAAAGCATTTAATGCATGGTGAACTCCAGTAACAACTATAAGTTGATGTACTCCTCCTACAACTAGTCCACCTAATCCAAATGGAAGCCCCATGAATCCTTTGATTGCTCCAAATATTAATTGCTCAGCATTATGCATAATTGGCCCAACTATTAATAATCCGAGTACCATTGAAAATAATAATGTAATAAATGGAGTTACTATTAGATCTAATACATCCGGAACTACTTTCTTAAGTGCTTTTTGAGTTTTAGCTGCAATAATTCCTAATACTAATGCTGGCAACACAGACCCTTGATATCCAACTACAGGAATGTTTAATCCTAGTATAGTTAGATTAATTGGAGTTGCTGTTCCCGCTGCCACAGCATAAGCATTTGGTAAACTCGGTGATACAAGCATTAATCCTATTACTATACCTATTACTGGTGTACCTCCAAACTTTTTCATGGTTGACCATGCAACTAATGCTGGTAAAAATGCAAAAGCAGTATCTGTTAATACTTGAGTAAAGAGAACAAAATTCTCATTCATTTGAACTCCTAGATTTGTCAAAAGACCTCTTAGTCCCATAAACAAACCTGTTGCAACTAATACTGGTATTATAGGTACAAATACATCTCCAAAAGTTCTAGATATTTTTTGAATTAATGTCATTTGGCTATAAGCTTCCTCTTTATTATTTCCAGTTACTAAGTCAGAATTTTGTCCAACTATGACATCATAAACTTTATTTACAAATCCTGTTCCAAGAATTATTTGGTATTGCGCTGCCGAGAAAAATTGTCCTTTTACACCATCAATATTTTCAATAGCTTTTTCATTTATTTTTTCCTTATCATTAAGTATAAGTCTTAATCTAGTTGCACAATGTTCTACTGATTTTATATTTTCTTTTCCACCAATATTCTCTAGAATTTCTTTTGCTACTATTTGTTCCTTCATTAATGTCCCCTCCTAATTCAATTAACCTCGAAAACCGTTTTCATGTTAATATGATACCAGTTCCATACATAATGTGTCAATACGTTTTTTACCTAAATAATAAATTATATAAATTTCCTTTCTCCCCCATGTACAATGCATGGTTTCTAATACATTATCCATTACGCCTTCCTATTCATATGATTTATATTTTCGAAAACTATAATTCATCTTATGTGGTACTGTTCCCACTATTATTGCTAATTTTAAGAATTAAATTTATATATAAAACAATTAGTTCTTAGAACATAAAAAAAGTGTACTCCTTTTTGTAGTTTAAGGAATACACTTATTAACTATACTGTATTTTTAAAATGTAATTTTTTGAACATAAATTATCTTGACTATTTTTTCAAGTTCTTCATTTAAGGCTAATTGTATTATTTTATTGTTGTTTAATTCAAAAGTATAAATCTTTAGTCCATTTATATTAGTATTATAATATGCTGCCACCCCGCTCTTAAGAGCATCTTTCCGTTCTGTAATGTATACTTTTCTCACATCATCTCTACTAATCTTTTGAGCAATCTTTCTTCTACTTGCATTATAGACCTTAGATATTGTTATATCACCATTATATAACTCATACTCATAATCAATATACATAAAGTAACTTCCCACAAAAAATATTAATGCTACTATTATTAGCGCTATTCCGATTATTGGTGATGCAAAAACAATCATTAATCCAACTACAAAAAAAACAATTGAAATCTTTTGGAGTATGTTACTAATTCTCTTAGGCTTATCTGATGGAATAAACTGTTCTAAAACAACTTCCATATTCTCACTCCCCCTTTAAACAGTTATATCTATAGTAAATATTTTAAATTAATTTATATCATGTAGTAAGCATAAAATCAAAATTTATTTCAATGAAAATTTCATTTTATCATTACTTAATTACTATTATACATACTAATAGCAATTAATTATATTAGTTCTTTTACTTTTTGTGAAATATTACATAGATTTCATATAAATTTCTATAATCCAGCAACTATACATTCATATCCTTTTATTAATAATGAGATGCATAAGAACAGATGAAAATTTTCATCTGTTCTTTACCACTGAAGCAATCTATCTATCTCATTTTCCTGCTCACTATCTATTTTTATAGATTCTTTTTCGTCTATGGATATAGCTGCCTCATCAATTTTATCATCACTAACTTTTTTAATCGTTGAAGGTATCATAGTACCTCTCATTTTTTCACCTATTAGTACAGTTATATATGCAGAAAAATCTAAACCCAGAGATTTAGCTTCTTTAGATGCAAATTCCTTAATATGGGGAGCTAAAGTAATTGTAGTTTTTAACTTTTTACACATTCTTACTCTTACCTATTATGTCATAAGTTTTTACATTAATCATCTGTGCATCATCTAATACTCTATAGTCTTTTAAATAATTTTTAAGCAATAAGGCTCCCCCACCTATGAAAACAAATCTCGAATATTTCGATTGCTCTGGAAATGCCTGTTTTATGGCATTTATTATTTCTCCTGCTCTCAAACTTAATACATTATCAATATCCTTGCTTACATCTATTTCCTTTCCTTCTACAAATATAGCTTTATCTGCAATTATTTGTTCTGCTTTCATACGATTAGAGTAGTTGACTCCATATTTGGTTAACTCTTGTAGAAGTACATCATATGTCGGATTCACTCCCAATGGATACGTTCTACCTTCTTTAAATTGGCCATTGCTCATATATGCTATATCTAGTGTACCACCACCTATATCTACTACTAGCGTATCCTTTTCTACTAATGATTTATCATATAAAAATAATCCTGCCGACTGAGGAAATACAATTACTTTGGTAATTGTAAAACTTCTATTTTCTCCATTAAGTTTCATAAAGACTCGTCTATTTTCAAGAGCTTTTATCAGAGAATTCTTTTGTTCTGCAAAAAATTGAGCAGGAAGTCCTGTTATAACCCTTACATTGTTATCTATTGTTGAACTCATTGTAGCTGCTATAGCTGTATATAGGCAAATATGAAATATAATATCCTTATCTCTTGAATGTTCTATGCTGGTAAATCCATCATCATTACCAATTAAATATGTTTTATTATTGTACTCAACAGTATATTTAGCCGTCTCTAACTCGTGCATCTTTTCTTTTACTGTCGATGAAAAGGAGCCTTCTATGTTATGTCCAATAAAATTTGTTGTATTGTAGCCTATGTCTGCACTGATTCTCATTTTTTAATCCCCCTTTTTTACTTTTACATTCTATTTGAATATCTTTTTATGGCGTTTATACCACCGTTCACCTAAAAATTATTTATCCTTATGAAATGTTTCTCCATTAATATTCCTTTGTATGTAGTTTATATAGCTATCATACTGCTAGTACCTTAGGCCATTAAACAGTATTTGTACAATGTATTGCTTGTCTACACTTTATATACAAGCATGTAAAACTCAAGATCAACTTACTATTCTTTGGATTCTAAATTCAAATTAATATCTCTATTTATTTCAGATAATTCAGATTCACTAATCGATTTCATCATATTAAATAGCATAAATTCTGTAATAGTCATTCCTTGCTTTCTAGCCATTCTTTTTATAGCTAGCTTCTGTTCTGTTGTAACTCTGAGCATTATGGTAGCATCTTTCATCGTATCCCCCCATTCTACGTAATGTATATAATGTAATTACGATTTATACATTACATACAATATCACACTTGTTTTACATTTTTTGTAAAAATATAGCATAAAAATTATAAAATCTCTCGACTTCTTTCGTATTTTGTTTTTTATATTATATAAACATTATCACTTGCGTAAGTCACTCCAGTATATAGACTTGACTCTCTTGCCAGTATATTGATTTATACAAATGATTATTTAACAACTATAATCTTAGAGAATAAAAAATAATCTAGAGCATATATTCGCATATTATACTCTAGATCATTTAAATCAACCTTCATAATTTATCATTTTAATTTATTGTATCTTTAACAAACTAGTTGTACTCTAGTAGGATTATCTCATTTACCTTCATATCCGAATCAATATGAATATCCACAATTTTATGATTATTAAGTTCTGATATTACCAGCATAGTAATATCGTCTAAGCCCTTTTCCTTAATAAATTTTCTGTCAAAGCTTAAAAGAAGATCTCCTTTTTTTACCGCGTTTCCTTCTTCGCAATATAGTTCAAAACCTTCTCCGTTTAGAGCTACAGTATCAATTCCCACGTGAATTAGAAATTCTACTCCATCTTTGGTCCTTATTCCAACAGCATGCTTACTTTCCTTCATAACTGCCGCTATCGTTCCATCACAAGGTGAATATATTTTTCCTTCACTTGGTTTAATCGCAACTCCTTCCCCCATCATTTTTTGTGAGAACACTTCATCATTAACCTCACTTAGGTCAACACTTACACCATTAGCAAAAGCATAAAATACTTTATTCTTATTTTTATTAAACAAATTCTTAAACATACATACTCCTACTTTAATTCCGGCCAATAGCCCTTATTAACTTCAATAAGATCATCTAATAATAATTTAGCAACTCTAGCACTTGGTACAGTCTTAGATAAAGTAAGTGCCTGCCATAATTTCAAATAGCTATTTTCAATCCATGCCTCAACAACTAATTTTTCTACTGATACTTGTTGCTCCATTAATCCCTTTTGGAATTGTGGAATTTCTCCTTGTGCTAAAGGTTCTGGCCCATCACTTCCAACAATGCATGGAACTTCCACCATAGCTGTAGAATCAAAATTAGAAATAGCACCTTTATTTTCTACAATGCATAACATTCTTTCATGAGTGTTATAGGCAATCGCTCTAGCTAAATCTACGATAAAGGTAGCATGAGCATCAATATGGAATTCTCCGCCTTTTGCTGTTCCTGCCTTTGTAATAGCACGTGCTGCATTGAATACATCTTTTTCTCTTCCGTCCATTACTTCGTTTGCCCTAGAATATTCTGCATTAGAATGCTCTACAACATAATCTGGATATAGATAGTATTTTAAGTAAGTATTGGGTAAAAATCTTGGGTCTACTGCTAATAAATCCTTTGCTTTTTTATGAGTTTCCTGCCAGCTTGGATCAGTATGTTGTGTTTCTACTTCTTTTACTGTTAAGTAGCCATTTTCTGCAACATAAGCTTTAATCCTGTCTGTTAAGTCATTACCTTGTTTATCTTTAATGCTAGTCCACCATCCAAAATGGTTTAAACCAAAGTATTTAACTTCTAAATCACTTGGTTCTAGGTCCACAATACCAGCCATACGACGAAGTGTTCCAACCGGCATATCACAAATGTTTAATACCTTCGAATTTGGTTTTAATCTGCGGCAGGCTTCAGCAACAATTGATGCTGGGTTAGAGTAATTCAACATCCAACAGTCTGGTGAATATTTTTCCATCAAATCTATTAACTCTAGCATACCTCCTATACTTCTCATTCCATAAGCAATTCCTCCTGCTCCACAAGTTTCTTGACCAAGCACTCCATATTTTAAAGGAATCTTTTCATCCTTCTCACGCATTTCATATTTTCCAACACGTATATGGGCCATACAGAAATCAACATCTGTAAATGCTTCTTTGGGATCTGTTGTATAAGAAAATTCGATATCTGGTGCATTTTCTTTTAATACAATTTCTAAAGCTTCACCAATGACACCTTGACGCTCAGCATCATTATCATATAATTTTAATTTTCTAATTGGAAAACGGTGTAGATTATCTAATAGCATCATAACTATTCCTGGGGTGAATGTACTTCCGCCCCCTGCAATAACAATAGAATGTTTTTTCATATATATTACCTCTTTCCTTTAATTTATATTATTCTTCAAATATTTCTACGATTTAAATTATTATTCTCCTACAATTCCTAGTGCTTTATCCACTATAGATCTTATTCTAGTTACATGTAATCCATAAATTACTTGAACATTTTCTCCTTTTTTAACTACTCCTGTAGCCCCTGTTCCCTTTAATGTAGCTTCATCAACTTTTGATGTGTCATCAAGGATTAATCTTAGTCTTGTGAAACAGTTATCTACTTTTTTAATATTTTCCTTTCCTCCTAGGGCCTCTATTATTACAAGTGCTTCATTTCCTGATGTTGATTCTTTATCTCCAGACCCTTGGCCTCCTATTACTTTATCCTTATAATCTTGCTTAGTATAAAGTTTAACTTCTTCATTACTGTCTTCTCTTCCAGTAGTCTTTAAATTAAGCTTAACTATTAGAAATCTAAATATTACATAGTAAACTGCGAATTGCACTACACCTACTAAAATAAACATTGGCCAACCTGTTTTCTCTATACCTAATGGTAAATTATAAAGTAAGAAATCTATAAATCCATTAGGTGCTATAGCCCTTACGTTTAATATATTTAAAGCTACCATTCCAAGACCGCTTAAAACTGCATGTACTCCAAATAATATTGGTGCTGTAAATAAGAATGAGAATTCTATAGGTTCTGTAACACCTGCTATTATTGAAGTTACTGCTGCTGGTATAAGAATCGCTCTAGCCTTCTTTTTCTTATCAGCATCAGCTGTGTGATAAAGTGCTAAACACGCTCCTACTAATCCAAACATCTTTGATAATCCTCTAGCATCCCATATAACTGTACTAGATAAAACTTTAATTGAAGGATCTGCAATTTGTGCAAAATAAATGTTTCTTGCTCCTTCTATCGCCTTCCCCCCTATAGTCTCTATTCCTCCAAGCTGACTATATAAGAATGGAGTATATACCAAGTGATGCAATCCTGTTGGTATTAAGAGTCTTTCTAGTGTTCCATACATAAATACTCCAAAATTACCACTCTTTTGTATGTAATATCCTAAACTTGATATTCCCCACTGTACTGATGGCCAAACATAAGAAAGTATAACAGCTAATACAACAACTACTGGAATTAATATTAAGAATACTAATCTTGAACCCCCATATATTTGAAATGCTCCATTAAATTCTTTCTTGCAATATTTATTATGAAAATACGCTACCACTATACCTAAAATTATTCCTAAAAAAACTCCCATATCCAAAACTTGAGTCCCTAGTACAATCGCCTGACCAGAACCTCTTAAATTATCTGGATTTACTAACTTCCCTGATAAACTCAAGAAAATATTCATGGCATTATTAAATATTAAATATACTAATACTGATGTGAAACCTGATTCTGCTTTTTTCTCTTTCGCAAGTCCTACAGCTAAACCAACACAGAATATTATTCCAAGGTTTGATAGTATAGGAACCAAGGATCCTGATAATATTTTTCCAAATCCAAATATCACACTATTCTTTAAGAACGGTGCATATTCTGCTAATTTGGTATTTGTGAGAATATTTCCAAAAGCTATTAATATACCTACAATCGGAAGTATTAATACTGGAATAAACATAGCCTTAGAAAATCTTTGCATAGCATTCATAATTTTATCCTTCATATATTCCACCTCTTATCAATTATTGTGTCATCCATAGGCTCATTATATATACGTTTTCATTTAATTGAAATAGATTGCAAGCATTAAGAAACCTGTTAGCTTAAAAGATAACAGGTTTCTTAATTTGACTATTTATTTTCTTTTCTTGTTTCTTGATAATATCTGTAGATTAAGTATTCCATAAACATAAGCATATTTGCAAAAAACGAGTTAGGCAGCACATTACTGTCATCTAATTTATGCATATCAAATATCTTAAATGAAATATCCGAAAGAGCTGAAATACTGTTTTCTACTTCCTTTGTGAAGGAAATTACTACTTTATTTTTCTTCTTCGCCACTTGAACCTTATCTAATACTTCTTTAGTCTCTCCAGACTTTGATATTACTATTAATGTTTCCATGTCTTCTAGATTATTTTCAAAACTCCCCTTAGAATCTATTAATATGCTCTTTATCCCTACCCCAAGCAGCTTTTTGTTAAAGTATTCTCCAGTGATTTCAGAGTAGCCTCTTGCATAAATAAAAATATACTTTTTGGTTCCACTTGCTAATATTTCTATAAACCTTTTTACATTTTCCTCATCTGTATATTTAGATAAAAACTTAATATCAGTACCTATTAATGCTTCTGACTCTTCTATAATTCCCGTGCCACCACCATCTATTAGTGGTGTTATATTATAAATCATATCTATAAATCCTGTAAAACCTAATTTTTTTGAAAGTCTCATAATAGTTGATGTAGATGTGTAGTTTTCAGCAGCAACCCCTCTAACGCCAAGATCCATTACACTATCAATATTATTGATTATATATTCTAATACTTGTTCTTCTATCGGTGTGATTTTTTTATTATTAACAATTTTGCTTAGATCAACTTTCATTTTTAATCATCCTCTAATTATTATACGATTTCAATAGTTGCAATAACATTATTGTAATACATTACTATCTTATTATTCAATCTTAGCACACTATTATATATGTTGTCATAACTACTTTCTTGTTCTTATATTCTATTCAAATACTTTTATATGGCATTTGTAATATAATCTGCTTATAAATTGCTTATCCAAACGTAATACTTATTTTAGTATTCTTTTTTATGTCATTAGTATGGTTCTTATACCTCAATTACCTTATACAAAGTCTAAATTTCCATAATCTTATCTAGAAAAATATATACTGTATTGCTTGTCTATACAATATACACAACATTTAATTTATAAAAATTTTATTTTATCTACTTAGAATTCAAATGCTTAATCTATATGTAATTATAGCTATAGAAACATACTACTCGAAGCCTATTTGTATTTTAGTATCCAAATATGAAAAACATATTATTAACTTATATGAACGCTGGATATTCCCTACTGCGAAATTAGTTCATTTATATAATCTAAATCTAAAGTATTTTCAATAATTCTATATTTTTTATTAGAATTATTAATATTATTAGCAATACTGATATATTCCTTGCCTTGTATAGTAACTTCAGAAGATATAATATTTTTATTTTAGTTCCTCTAGTTGTTCCTTTTTATATAATTTCATCATCGTTAGTACCTCTTCAAAATAGAAAAAGGAATACTCAAAGTTCCTATTACTCTAAGTATTCCTTTTATTCCAAGTTTCTCAATTCCATCATTCAGAATTAGAAATATGTACTGGCCCTCAAAGTTACGTGTCTCCTTAACGATATTACTTAACTCCATTAAATCAATATTTTCTAATTTATCATGAATTTTAAAAATTGGCATATGATATACCTTATTTATAATTAACTTAACATGAACTAAATAAAAACAAGTGATCATTGCTTTCTTTATTCCAGTTCCAGGCTTTCCATTAATTCCAATTATCTTAACAGGAATTTCATCATCATTATATTTTAAATACAGTGGCAAATGGCTATCCTACTACTACATAAGTTAATTCTTCAAAATAATCATCTAAATTTTCTTTAATAGCTTCCGTATCCTTAAATTAAAATATCTCGCTATATGCTTTCTAACAAGCACGGTTCCACCTGTATAAATGTAAGTTTCATAAACTCCACCTTCTGATTAACTTAAAAATATCCTAGAAATCACTTGGTCTAGGTGCAGAAGGTCCAAGACCAATAGAACAAAGCCAATTCAGTACTACCTCATGCAGCACATTTATGTTGTCTACCTGGCAGTGCTCTAATCCGCCAAGTCTTCTATCCTCTATGGCGAAGAACGTCTTGTTTTTCGAACCAGCCTGCTCGTAATTTTTAAGAGCTTGTGTTAGCGGATTGGGCTGAACCAATATCTCTTCCGCACCGTGCATCACAAGAAGTGGGCATTCTATCTGGTGAAGCACGCCCTCAAGATTGTAGGCAAAACGAGGATTTCCTGCAAAGTCATCCAAGCTTTTTGCACCCAAAATTCTCATGCCGTGAGCAGCTAAACTTGGTGGCATCCATTTTAGCATTGCCTCCCAGTCGAACGCGTGAGTTCCTCCGTCAGAGATGACGGCAGCAATCCTGTTGTCGAATGCAGCAAATCTAAGGGAGTCATATGCCGCAAAACTCTCACCATGAACAATAATCTTGTTAGTGTCCACTTCAGGTCTAGTTAGAAGAAAGTCAATTGCTCTTGAATGAAAAGCCTCGCTGTCAGCTCTTCTGCCCTTTCCTTTTTCGTACATTGAAAGACCAGTTCCAGGCTGATCATAGACCATAAAGTTATATCCACACGAAATAAAGGCAGGTCCTAACCAGAAATAGTTCTCAATTGACCACTCATCACCACCATTGAGGGCCAAAATTGTGGGCTTCGGACCTTTTATCCAAGGAGGTGAGAAAAAGTACCCATCCAACTTGACATCTTCATAATCTACTTGGATTTTCTCTGGTTTTACATCAAAGTACTTTCCAGCAGCTTCAAAGAGTTCATTTACTTTCCTAAATATACGAAGTTTCTCGGCATCATTATCCATCACAGCATATTCAGCGATTCGGTGGTAATTGCAAGCACGAATGTAACAGTTACGTGCTGTATACCAGTTTCCAACCGCTTCTGCCTCCTTACCATGCCTTTCCAAAGCATCTGCTGTTATGAGCCATTCCCTATGCCATGTTTCCTTATCATTTGGATCTATTTTTTTGCATGCTTCATAAATCTCGGTGACGTCAGCAGCACCAAGACTTGCCAAGCCTAGAGCTTTAGTTACTTGATATGACATCATATAGTTGTTTGGCCAACGGCTAAATTCAATTGACATTGCAGTATCCTCCTTCTCTAGTTATATTTATTACTTCCATCCTTCTCTGATTAAGCATAAGAGTACATGTTTCGAAATAGCGGCACCTATCTATGTCCGTGCCACGAACTTGATTCTCTACCATATCATTTCCTCCTATCAATTTACTTGTAGTTTTTAAGCTACAAGTAAATTTTACGATATAAAAATAAAGCTGCCCTAAAAGGAAAATAAATCTTTATAAAGAGAATGTAAAAAATTATAAAGTATTAGGAAGCAAAAAAGCCACTGTCGGTGTTCTCTACGTTCAATCAACAGTGGCCTTTAATTTATTTTAGAGAAATAAAATTAGTGTTGTACAAGTGGAAGGCTGAACTTTATACCCAGGCCACCATATTCAGAAGAATATGCATAGATTTCTCCACCATGATATTCAATAATTGATTTACAGCTTGCTAGTCCAAGTCCTATCCCACCATTTTCAATTTGCCTGGATTTATCCACAGTGAAAAATTTAAGAAATAGTGAAGATATATCCTTATCCGGTACTCCAATCCCATTATCCTCAATTTCAAAATAGGTATAAGCCCCTTGTGAGTATCCAGTCATATACACTTTCAACTCATTTTTCCCTCCATATCTTACAACATTACTGAATAGATTACCAAAGACTCGACCTATCATAATCTCATTGACCATAAGCATCATATTTTCCTTAAATAAATGTTTGTAAATAAGCTCATAGTTAAATCCTGATAGCTCATGTTCATATTCTAGGGCAATGTTCTGAAATAATTTTGATGCATTAACGGGTTTCACGGTCATGGATTCTAAATTCAGTTTCTCTTTGATGAAGCTTACAAAGTCGTTTATGAGTTCAGCCATATATTTTGACTTTTTTTGAATCAACTCATAATATTCCTGCTTTTCATTTTCTGGTAGACCCTTTTGCATGGCTAACAGTTCAGCAAAACCATTAATAGATGTTAATGGTGCTTTTAGATCATGAGCAATGGCAGCAATCATATCCATTTGCTCTTTGTGTGCTAGTTGGAGCCTCTTTTCCATATTATTAAAATGATTATAAAGGTCTCCAATTTCATCATTACTCCTTAGCGCAAGTGGCGGCAATGGATGCACAATATTTATTCTTTCTAGTCTGGAATTAAGTAATCTTATTGGTTCTTCTATACAAAAATGGATATACATAATTAAAATAATAAAGATGAAACAGGCAATAGCGAATATGGGAAGGAGTAATACTATATATGATGGATCCAGTAATGAACTAGATATAGGTGAATATTCTGCAAAGATAAACTTCAAATAGATTCCAATTGAAGCCATAAAAACCATAAACATAACCAGAAATAGTAAAGGAAGCTTTATTTTCAGTTTCATATTATCACTCTCTTTCCTTGTACTTATATCCAATTCCCCAAATTGTTTTAATAAAATCATATTCAGGACCAAGTTTCTTACGGATATTTTTTATATGAACCGTTACAGTATTTAATTCTCCGTATTCGTCTCCCCAGACATATTCATATATCCGCTCACGAGTCAATACATTATTGGGGTTATGCATGAGCATGGACAATATTTGAAATTCCTTTGTTGATAAGTTAAGCTTTTTGTTATTTAGAAATGCTTCAAAAGTCTTATCATTCAAAATGAGAGGAAAATCAATCTTTTCTCTATTTGGACTAAGTTCATTCCACTCTTTAAACAGCCTGTCGACTTTCCTGAAGTTGGCCCTTATCCTGGAATTAAGCTCCTGAATACTAAAGGGCTTTGTCATATAATCATCTGCCCCTATTTCGAGCCCAACGATTTTATCAATATCCTTATCCCGGGCGCTTAAAAACAGAATTGGAGCATTATAAGATTTTCTGATGCTTCTGCAGACATCAAGGCCATCCATATCAGGCATCATTATATCAAGAATGATGAAATCAATGTTATTTTCTTTCAATACACATAAGGCTTCTTTCCCAGAATATGCCGAAATCGTTTCAAATCCCTCATAGCTTAAACTCTTTGTTATAAGCTTCACTATATCTTTATCGTCATCTATAACTAATATCTTTTTTTGCACTTTTGCGCCCCCAATCTGCTTCAATAAACGTTCTCTTCCATAGGCCTTCCACACAATACTATCTCATTTATAATTATCAAGGATGATAAATTTAATGCCTTTTCAGAAGTAGTATTTAACGAAAGTGAAATCTCATTATGATTATCTGCTCTTGTTATAATTGTTCCAATTCATTTGCGAATGTCATTTTTCTCATTTGAATCAGCATAATTCCACCATAATATATTGACATAAACACCAATAAGTACAATGACTGATACAGTTAATGAGCTGAGGAGTACTTATATATTCCAGGGATTTATATATAAGGTACTATAGTACTTTATATATAAAGTATAACACTCTTTTTTTTAATATTCAATTAGATACTTATTTTATTTCATGGTGTCAAAAAAGTAGTAAATTCTTAAGTAAAAAAAATATAGAATCATAGAAATATGTTATAACAAACTAATTCTTAAAATAATTCATCATTATTCCCCCATATCTGTATATATTTTTATTAATCATATTACACTTAAGTACTTTTGTATGGCGTTTATATAGATATCCAATCATAATTTATTTGATATGTCTTAAATTTATAGTGTAATATTCTTTTTTATGCTGTTCATATGACATTTGTACTACTATTACCATATAATCTTTAATAGAACAAGAATATTAAAAAATAATTGTATTGCTTGTATATGCAATATATACAAAACTTCACATAAAATAAAGCACCTATATCTATATAGATGCTTTTACAACTCACGATTTCTGGATTCGATTAACTCATTTTCTATTCAGTATACATTATTCTGTAAATATTAGTATTTAAGCAATTTTGTCAGTTCCATTTTTCATTGTGACTTATTATTTTCTATAATTGGTGCAATCTACTGCACCATCATTGCACTATTGACTTAATATTTATCTTATCATAAATATACTAAAAACCTGCAACTTATTCATTCAATTAACTGCAGGTTTTTTATGGTACTCACAACATGATACGTCAAACATATTCAACTATGTTCATCTATATTGATTTACTATTGTTATCCTAAAAATAGTTTCCATATTGCAATCATTTTGCAAAAATGTTAAAATAATTTCCATAAAGAAACTACTTTTATAAATATTAAGGAGATACTTACTTTATGAACAAACAATTATATACTTCTAAATTAGAAGAGGGATTATCGAGACTTCAATGTGAACTTGTTGCCGAAAGGAATACGATAAATACAGAGAATATTTCTTGGTTTCAATATGATTTATTAGAATCCTTATATCACACAAATGGAAGTCGCCCTGCAGAATTAAGCATTAATTTAAGTGTTTCACGGTCTAAAATATCTAAGGGATTAAAAGCTCTTAAAGATAAGGGATATGTAAAACAAGAAAAAAGTGATTCCGATGCAAGGGCACTTTTGACAGCATTAACAGATAAAGGTTTCAAGTTTTTAAAAGAAATAAAAAAAGGTCATGAACATTTAGCTAAAATTGCATCCTCTGCCTTAACTCCAAGTGAACAAAAACTTTTTGCTGAGCTATGCCTAAAAGTGAGCAGTGTTTTTGAAGAGAGAAGGCGCTAATATGTCAAAAGAAATGATTGAAATCTTCCATGCAAATGAAAATAATCTTAAGGATATATCTATAAATATACCTAAGAATAAAATCACAATAATTACAGGTTTATCTGGTTCAGGGAAGTCTTCTCTAATCCTCGATACCTTAGCTGCTGAATCTCAAAGGATGTTAAATGATACATATTCCGCTTATGTTCAACAATTATTACCTCACTATGGCAGACCTAACGTTGAAAAAATCAACAATCTTCCTGTTTCTATAATTATAGACCAAAAGAAAATAGGTGGAAATGCACGTTCAACAGTTGGTACCGTCACTGATATATATACCTTACTGCGCCTTCTATTTTCTAGAATAGGGAAACCTTTTGTTGGCTACTCAATGAATTTTTCTTTTAATAATACAAATGGTATGTGTACTTATTGCCAAGGATTAGGAGTAATTAAAGATATTGATACTCATAGATTAATAGACTTTGACAAAAGCTTAAATGATGGTGCTATTAAGTTTCCAACATTTCAACCCGGAGGCTGGAGATTAAGCCGTTATACAGAGTCTGGTTATTTTGATATTGAAAAACCAATTAAAGATTACTCAGATTTAGAACTTAATACTCTACTTTATGAAGAAGAAAAAGCTCCTGATAATCCTACAAGTAATTGGCATAAGACAGCAAAATATATTGGCCTTATTCCAAGAATCAGAAACTCATTCTTAGAAAAAAATCAAAAGCAATATAAAAAAGAGCTTGAGCAGCTTGTTGATGAACAAATCTGTCCTCATTGTAATGGAAAACGTCTTAATGATACTATTTTGTCCTGCAAAATCAATGAAAAGTCAATTGGTGATTGTACTGATATGTCAATAAGTGAATTGAAGTCTTTTCTTCAATTAGTCCATGAGCCAAAAGTTCAAACAGTTATTGATGATATTATAAAGCGTTTACTTACATTAGAGGAAGTGGGATTAAATTATCTTACATTGAATCGTACAACTAATACTTTATCTGGTGGTGAATCTCAGCGAATTAAAATGTCAAAACATTTAAACAGCAGTCTGAGTGATGTTCTCTATATATTCGATGAACCCAGCATTGGATTACACCCTCATGATATGACTGGTATAAATAATATATTCAAAGGGCTTAAAGAAAAAGGAAATACAGTTATAATTGTGGAACATGATCCTGATGTAATAAATATAGCAGATCACATTATTGACATGGGACCTGAATCAGGAGTTAAAGGTGGAGAAATTACTTTTGAAGGTACATATAAGCAGCTCTTAAATAGTGATACTACCACTGGAAATGCTTTATGTAATAAACATGAAATGATTACAGAAAATAAGGAGTTTCACGAATTCTACGAGCTTAATAATGCAAATATGTTTAATTTGAAAAATGTTTCTATAAAAATACCTAGAAATGCCTTAACAGTTGTAACTGGAGTAGCCGGTTCAGGTAAAAGTACATTGATTACACGTCTTTTCCTTGACAAGTATCCAAACAGCATACTCTTAGACCAAAAAAGAGTCCATACCTCTTCTCGCTCAATACTCGCAACATACATGGGCTTTTTTGATAAAATTAGAGCTATCTTTGGTAAAGCAAATAGTAAATCACCTTCACTATTCAGCTTTATTGGAGAAGGTGCATGTCCTTTGTGTAAAGGAAAAGGTATAATAAAAACAGATTTAGCTTTTATGGATGATGTTGAAGAAACTTGCGAATTATGTGATGGAACAAGATACAAACAAGAAATATTAAATTATAAGTACAGTTCATATACAATAAGTGATATCCTTAACCTCTCTGTTGATGAAGCTTTGGCAGTCTTTATTGACAAAGAGCTAAATAAAATATTGTATACTATTTCTGAAGTAAATCTAGGGTATATTAAACTCGGTCAATCTCTTGACACAATGTCAGGTGGAGAACTTCAAAGATTAAAAATTGCTGTAACTCTTTTAAATAACGCTGGGGAAATTTACATATTGGATGAACCAAGCACAGGCTTGCATGAGTCAGATATAAAGAAATTGATACAGTTATTTAATAAATTAATTAATAAAGGAAAAACAGTTATAATATTAGAACATAATTTAAGTATAATGTGCCAAGCTGACTGGATTATTGATTTAGGTCCACTAGGGGGCTTTAATGGAGGAGAACTTGTATATATGGGATATCCTAGTGGCATTACAAAATGTTCTTCATCTTTTACAGGAAAAAGATTATTGGAATATATATCTTAAAATATATATTAAGTAAGATAACTGTATATTTTATTTAATTTTAGGTATTTTTTAGTATTAAATAAATTTATTAAACTATACTTATATTATGATACTTTATTAATAGCATAAGTGCCTTAATCATTAGTTATTCTAGTATTAAAGGCACTCTACTTACAAATTTACTTATACATATATAAATTTATCACTTATTCTTAATGATAAATTATTAATACTAACTTGTATAATGTATTAAATATTATTACCGTTGAAAAAATCTCCATTGTTTCCTTCTTTATCGTCAAAGCTTTAATTGCAATTCTTTTATGGTCTTTCTTATACTTATCAATGGCATATTCTTATTAAATCAAGTATACTTATCCTTTAGTTATAATATTGTTCACCCTTCATTATCCCAAACCTATTTCGTATTTACTTTAGATAAAACTCATTAATGAAATCTATTTTTCTTCATATAATTTAATCCATCAAAGCCAATTGGAGAGCTACAGTAAGCCTTGGATACACAAATGGTAAAAAGAACGTTGAAAGAAAGCAAGGCTTTAAAACTAAAAAAGAAGCTTAAGCATGGGTTACTGGAATCTTATCAAAAAGAAATAAAGGATTTATTGCTCCAACTGAAGGTAATACCTTATTTAAGGATTATATATTAAAATGGTTTGACGAATATAAATCTAAACACATAAGCATAAATACCAAGACAAATTATAAGTCAAGAATTGATACTCACATAGTGCCAAAATTGGGCGGATACAAGTTAAATAAAATTACTAATGCAATCATTCAAGATTTTTATAATAGCCTTATAGGAGAAGGCCTCAAGCCTTCCAGTGTAAAAAAAATCATGGAAACTGTGAATGGTGTTTTAAAATATGCTCAAAAAAGTAAGTTAATATATAACCTACCTACTGACATAGAAAAGCAGCCTATGAATAAGCCTAAAGTCGAGTTTTGGACTAAAGAGGAAATTGATTTTTATTTAGATAAGATTCACGATTCATACCTCTACACACCAATTTTAATAGAAATATTTACTGGCTTGCGTGTTGGAGAGCTCTGTGGAATAAGATGGTATGATATTGATTTCGAAGATAGGTATCTAACTGTTAATAATCAGGTTATTTATGATAGAGAATTAAAAATATTGGTATTTTCAGAGATATTAAAGACTGATACAAGCCATAGAAAGATAACTCTAGCTAAAATATTAACTGATTATTTAAAATCAATTAAATGTGATGCACTTGATACTGATTTTGTAGTATTAGATCGTGAAGGTTCAATGTGTAATCCTAGAAACCTATCAATGAATTTCACTAAATCTATACACAAATATAGAAAATCTATTGATGATTTAAAAAGAGAAGGTGAAAATATTCCTCAAAATTACATGCAGCTCAAACAGATAACATTTCATGCCCTCAGACATACCCATGCCACGTTATTAATATTTAATGGCGAAAATATTAAAGTTGTATCTGAAAGACTTGGACATAAAAGTATATCTGAAACATTAGACACCTATACTCATGTCATGGATGATATGAGAGATAATACTGCTGCATTACTTGATAATATATTTAAATATAAACCCCTTAATGATGATAATAAATAACTCTAATTTGTGGTCACTTTTAGTCATCTTTTTACTTCAAATAAACTTTTGGTCATCATTTCGTCACCTTTTTAATAAATAAAAACGGCTTAACCATTGCAGTTAAGCCATTCTTCTTTGCACATTGGTACTCCCAGCGGGAATCGAACCCACATCTATCCCTTAGGAGGGGATTGTTCTATCCATTTAACTATAGGAGCATAATATTTAAATATCCTTTTTTGTTTAATTTGTACTTATAAATTTTATTACAATTATTTGTCATTGTCAAATTAATAATTTATTTTTACATAAAAAAATAAATTATATTAGATATTAAAGGTCTGATTAATAACTTTTAAAAAAACAAATTTTTTTATAAATACTTGATAAAACACAAATATTATAACTTATTCTTCTTCTAGCTCCATATGAACTTCTAAACTAATAAGCAAAAAATCTGAATGTACTAGGCCAAAACTGTAAAAATAAAGCTTAAATACCCTCTATATGTATTTAAGCCTTATAATTTTAAATTGTTTTAACTTTATATTTCTTATTAACTCTAACTCTAAATATATCTACAATTTTGGTTATCAGAGGACTGGATGCTATTATTACTGCTAGCGATATGAGCCAATGACTTAATTGTATTTTAGTTAAACTAAATATATATCTTCCTATTGGTGTTAAGAACCCTAACACTATTATCCCAAACATAGATAAACACATTATCGTTTTAAACTTAGTTAACGGTCTTGCCACTCTAAGCAATACCACCATACTAATTCCAGAAAACATTAGTACTGCTAAAGTTCTACTGTAATCCATTGGGAGATTCATTTGTATTGATATAATAAATGTTATAAGTATAAATATAGCAAGTAATATCCCGTTAGGAATACTAACAGTTAATATTCTTGTTAAAAATCCCTTTTTAACTCCACCCGTGCTAGGCAATAACGCTAAAAAGAATGATGGAATTCCTATAGCGCAACTTCCCACTAATGACAACTGTATTGGAAGTATTGGATACTCTATAAATAATATAGAACATACGAATGATAAAATTATGCAAAATACAGTTTTGGATAAAAATAATTCTGATACCCTCTCCAAATTATTAATTTGCTTTCTTCCCTCTTCAAGAACTTTAGGAAGCGCAGTGAAATCAGATTTCATTAATACTAATTGGGCTACAGCCTTTGTTGCATCAGAGCCATTTGCCATTGCAATGCCGCAATCAGATGATTTTAAAGCAAGTACATCATTTACTCCGTCACCTGTCATTGCAACAGTATGCCCCATCTCCTGAAGAGCTAAAACAATTCTTTTCTTTTGATGCGGAGTAACTCTTCCAAAAACAGTCATCTCCTGGATCAAATTCTTCAATTTTTCATTATCCTCTGGCAACTCTCTTGCATCCACATATTTCTCCCAGCCACTTACGCCTGCTCTTCTTGCGACCTCTGAAACAGTAATAGGACTGTCTCCAGAAATAATCTTCACCCCTACGCCTTGACTATCAAAGTACTTTAATACATCAGGTGCTGCTTCTCTTATGATATCCTCAATTAGCAATAGTGCTACACTTTCTATCTTACCTTCCAATTTTTCATTCAAATTATTATGAAGATTTGCTAGTAATAAAATTCTTTTTCCTTTTCTAGCTTCTTCTTTAACTATTTCTTCTATTAACTGATATTCCTTACCCAATATTATTTCCGGTGCGCCAAGTACCCATGTCCCAAGCTTTTCAAAAGTAGCTCCACTCCATTTTCTTTTAGATGAGAAAGCAATTTTGTCTAAAACTTTGATTTCCTTATCATATTCCTTATATTTTTCTAATATAGCTTTCTGAGTTGGATTATTACTTGGTAAATTATTTATTAATGCTGCTAATACATTATCTATATCTTCAGAACTTTTAGAACTAATATTCTTCACTTCTGACAATCTTAACTCTCCTTGAGTCAAAGTTCCTGTCTTATCTAAACAAAGTACATCAACTCTTGCTAAGACTTCTGTAGCACTCAACTCTTGAACTAAAGTATCATATTTAGATAATTTTATAATTGACACTATAAATGTGGCACTCGTTAGTAATACTAATCCCTCTGGTATCATTCCTACAATTCCTGATACTGCTCCTATTAATGCATCCTGCCACGTATTCCCTGGTATTCTTAGTTGAGTTACTATTAATAATGCAGATAGAGGAGGTACAATCCATATTATTACTCTAAAAATTTTATCTATTGCTGCTTGTAGCTCTGAATTTATTATTTTAAATTGCTTAGCTTCCTCAGCAAGAGTAGACGAATATGTTTCTTTACCTACTTTTGTAACAATCGCATATCCCTCTCCAGATACTACGAAACTTCCAGATAGCAATGTCTCTTTGTAATTTTTAGATATTGCATCAGCTTCTCCTGTTAACATAGACTCATCTATTTCTAATCCGTTACTATGCAAAACTTCTCCATCAGCCAATACCTGCATGCCGGTTTCCAGATAAATCACATCATCCAATACAATTTCTTCTATTGCAATCTCCTTTATTTCACCATTTCTAAGAACTTTTGCATGTGCAGAACTTATGACTGATAACTTTTCTAATGTGCGCTTAGCTTTAATTTCTTGAACCACTCCAATTAATGTATTCACTATTATAACGCCCACAAATATAGCATTCTTAGGTGATCCTGCTAGAATAATTATTGCTGCAAGTACAAAGTTTATTGCATTAAACCTTGTAAACAAATTAGCTCTTATTATTTGAGGCATAGTTCTTGATGGTGTTTTCGGAATGTGATTTACTTTTCCTTCTTTAATTCTCTGCTTAACTTCTTCAGATGTTAAGCCAATTATAGTTTCAGCATCTTTCTCCTTCATATTCAAAGTATTATTATTTAAATTCATCAAATTTCTCCTGCCTATGTAAATTATTTGCTATACTATTTCATAGAATTATCATTGTCTTATATATTATACATTTTTTAATATTATTTTACCCTAATTATTTACTTAATTTTAAATTAATTTTATTGAATTTTTAATAGGTATGTAATCTATTTAGTCTTTCAATCTATTAATTTTTATACTATACTGATTAGTGTAAAAATTAATAGATTAAGGGTGTGTAATTTTTAATGTTAAGAACTATCTATTTTTATCTCGGATTAATAATAAGTCTTATATTTTCATCTATTTATAGAATTAGAATAAAAATCTTAACCAATAAAGGCGATATTGAAGGAAGAAAATATTTCATTCATAAAGTAAGCCATTCTTGGGGAAAATTTATAATGAAAATATCAGGTGCAAAAATTAATGTTATCGGCTTAGATAATCTTCCAAAAGATCAAACTGTATTATTTGTATCTAATCACCAAAGTAACTTTGATATTCCATTGCTTCTAAGCTGCATAGACATTCCAAAAGGATTTATTGCAAAAAAGGAGCTTGAAAAACTACCTCTTATTAGTACTTGGATGAAATATATAAATTGCATTTTTATGGATAGAGATAACTTAAGAAAATCCGCTGAATCAATAGTTGAAGGCGTTAATTTATTAAAGTCTGGTTATTCAATGGTAATATTCCCAGAGGGCACTAGAAGCAAAGGTAAGTCTGTAGATGAGTTTAAAAGTGGAAGCTTTAAGTTGGCTACAAAATCTAAATGTCCTATAGTTCCACTAACCATAAATGGGACATATAAGCTTATGGAAGAAAATAATAATGCAATAAAAAGTTCTGATATAGAATTAGTGATACATCCTCTAATAGATGTTGCTGCTCTAAACAAAGACGAGCTAGAAAAACTCCCTGAAACTGTTCATTCTATCATATCTAGTGCTTGCAAGCTACACTAATATAAAAAGCGAGTTGCCTTAAATTAGGCAGCTTATTTTTATGCATCAATTTAAGTATATTTTATACTAAATGCTGCTAATAATATATTTAGATTATAATATCTTTTGACATGAATTTATCTATTGTGTTATAATGAATTCATTTGACTTATATATAAAACTTTAATATAAGTTATCGAAACAAAAATAACTAATTTTGAAACAAAGAAACGAGGATATTTAATGAATGATAATCAATTTGCTACATTAGGTCTTAAAGAGAGTATTGTTAAGGCAATATCAGACCTTGGTTTTACAAAACCATCTCAAATACAAGAACAAAGTATCCCTGTAACACTTAGTGGCGCTGATTTAATAGGGCAGGCACAAACTGGTACCGGAAAAACTGCAGCTTACAGCTTACCAATTATCACCAAGATGAGTGATAATAGAGGAATCAAATCTCTTATTTTAGCACCAACAAGAGAACTTGCTGTTCAAGTTAATGAGGAGATACAAAGACTTTCTAAATATGAGAAAATTGTAACTCTAGCTGTTTATGGTGGAGATTCAATCGACAGACAAATCAGAGCACTAAGAAAAGGTGATGTCGATATTGTAGTTGGAACACCTGGTAGAATATTAGATCTTGTAAAAAGAAAATGCCTTCATTTAGAAAGTATAGAATTTCTAGTACTAGATGAAGCTGACGAAATGCTTAACATGGGATTCATCGATGATATTCAAGAAATTCTTAGTCATACACCATCTGAAAGACAAACTTTATTATTTTCAGCAACAATGCCTGATCCAATAGCAAAGTTGGCTAAAAAGTATATGAAACCAGATGCTAAACTTGTTAGTATTAAGAGGAGTTCATTAACTGTATCTAAAATTGAGCAAAGTTATTTTATGATTAATAATAAGCATAGATTAGAAGCTCTTTGTAGGTTACTTGATCTAGATAATCCTAGTTCGGCTATAATATTCTGTAGAACTAAAAGAGGCGTTGATGAGCTTGTACAAGAGCTACAATCAAAAGGTTATATGGTTGAAGGTATGCATGGAGATATGACACAAGCTCACAGATTAACTACTTTAAATAAATTTAAAGAAGGTACACTAAATCTATTAATAGCTACTGATGTTGCTGCTAGAGGTATAGATGTAGAAGGTGTGACTCATGTATTTAACTATGATTTACCTCAAGATGTAGAATCATATGTTCACAGAATTGGTAGAACTGGTAGAGCAAATAAAAGCGGTACAGCTTATTCTTTAGTAACTCCAAAGGATTTTTCAATGCTTAAACAAATTCAAAATGTTACTAAAAGTTCAATCACACAAAAGCCAGTTCCAACTGCAGAAGAAATTAATAATAAAAAATTTAAGGACATGATGTCAGAGGTTGAGAGTACTATTAAAGCTGGTGATCTTACTAAGTTTATACCAAGTGCAATAGAATTGACTGAATCTTATGATGCAGTATCAGTTATTTCAGCTCTAATGAAAATGAAGTTTGAAAATGAAATTGTATTTGATTACAGTTCAAACAAATTAGAAGCTCCTAAAAAAGAAGATGTTCGTTTATTTTTCTCTGTCGGCAAAAGAGACGGTTTGACTCCAAAAGTATTAATTAATTATATTAAAGATATGACAAAAGTTAATGCTTCAGCAATTGGTCAAATAGACCTTATGGAAAACTTCTCATTTGTAACTGTTGATGAGTCTATATCTTCTAAAATATTAAAAAATTGTCCTGGTGGAAAAATTAATAAGAAGAAGGTTAATGTTGAAGTTGCTAATAAGCGTAAGAGATAATAAAACTTTTTATTCTTAATACTCTTACTTAAGGGAAGATTTAAATTTAGGTATAATGCCTAGAGCTTATCCTCCCTTTTTTGCTTTTATTATAAAAATAACTACTCTAAAAATAACATTAAAACATTTCATGCTATTCCTTATACATTACTGTATATCCGCATCATCTTGATAAGAATCCACATCTATTATATTCGATGTATTTTCTAACGAATACTTTTTCTGCATTATTATACTAAGAACTCCATTATCAATACTTTTAAGTATCTGATTTGTGTCTATATCCTCAATATCATTAAATTTTTTATTATAAGCCTTCTTAACAAGAGCAGTATTAGAAAATATCCCAAATCCACTTTTTTTGATTTCTAATCTATTTAAGTTTATATCTAGTATTCCTGGATCATATCTTATGCTTAACTCTCTAAGATCAATACCTTTTAGATCTATAGTTAGATGATACATATCATCATACCGATTAAGTTTTATAAAATTATTATATTCTTCTCTATTTCCTTCATCAGAAGAAATATCCTCATTATTTTTAGCAAATTCATTTATATCAAAGTTATCTAAAAATGAATTCATAATTCCACTTATCTTTTCTATATTGTTTGTATTAAAAACATTATCAAATCCAAAAGTAAAAATTTTAAACATATCTTCCTCCCAATATATTTCTTAACACTTATATAATATTTATAAACTTCCAATTTGTTTAAATCATTTATCTTAATTTTAGTTGTATTTTTAAACTTTAATTAGTGTATCAATTCTAAATATTACTCAATTTTTTCAAGTGTATAATATCATTACTTTTTAATACTCTATTAATCCAAAGCGTTTCTTTTTTCAATATATATCAATACACTATTGAATAATCTCATATAAGATATTACAATATTTATTATATATAGGAGGATACTATAATGAAGCGTATTGATAAGATTTATAACTATATTTTTAAAAATTCTAGGAACTTTAATAAAGATAAATTTTTAGATCAAAAGGGGTTCAGTGCCCAAGAAATTGGTGAAAAATTAGATATATTAAGGAATAATGTTTCAAAAGAGCTTAATATTCTCTGTAGAGAGAAGAAAATTATAAAAATAAAAAATAGGCCAGTTATGTATTTTGATAGAAGTTGCCTTGAAAATATACTATCTATAAAGCTACCTGAAGATTTAGAGGAAATATCAGATGTTAATATATTACTTTCTTCTCCTTCAAATGCATTTACTGAGAATAAGTCACCTTTTAACTATCTAATTGGCGCTAATACAAGTTTAAAAAATCAAATTGAACAAGCCAAAGCAGCACTGGTGTACCCACCAAACGGATTGCATACATTAATAATTGGTGGTACAGGCGTTGGTAAAAGTTTATTTGCTAACATAATGTATGAATACTCTAAATATATAAAAAGGCTCTCAAAAGATGCTCCTTTCGTTGTTTTTAATTGTGCTGATTATGTTAATAATCCACAACTTCTTCTATCGTATATTTTTGGACACATCGAAGGTTCCTTTATAGGTGCCGATAAAGAGACAGATGGTATTGTTTCAAGAGCCGATGGAGGCATTTTACTCCTTGATGAAATACATAGATTACCACATGAAGCTCAAGAAATGGTATTTCACTTCATGGATACAGGAACTTACAATAAACTTGGCGAAACAGGTAGCACCCGAAGAGCTAGTATACTATTAATAGGTTCCACAACGGAAGATCCTAATTCCACATTACTTAATACTTTCATAAGAAAAATTCCAATAACTATAACTATTCCAAGTTTTGATGAAAGACCAATTGATGATCAAATTGAGTTGATACACTATTTGTTATCAAATGAAGCTCAAAGAGTTAACAAAACTATTAAGATTTCAGCTGAAGCTATTGAAGCTTTAATAAGAAGTACATCTTACGGAAATGTTGGACAGCTTAAATTGAATATTCAATTAGCGTGTGCAAAAGGATTTTTAAACTGTATTAACACAGATGAATGTATTGATATAAATTTAAACTTATTCCCATCTAATATAAAAAGCAAAATTTTAACTTTTAGCGATAAAGGAACGGTTAATGTAACAGAATGTGATACAATCCCCAACACAATTACAATTCAACCCGATGGTGATAAAACTTTCTTAGAAACTGATGATTATAAACCACCCTTTAATATTTATAACATTGTTGATGATAAAACTTCTGCTCTTCATGAAGAAGGCATGAGCGATGATTATATAAAAGATTTTATAACTACTGACATCAATATTCATTTAAAGCAATTCTATGCTAGGCTTAAAAACTATACAAATCGTCGTGAAGTCTTATTAAAAATTGTCAATAAAGATATTGTTGAATTTGTTGAAGAGATCAAAGCTCTGGCAGAATCCAGATTAAATAGAAAATTAAATGAACGATTTATTTATGCAGTAAGCCTACATTTTAGCGCTCTGTTTAATAGAATTAAGAAAAGAAAGGTTTCCTTTTCATCACATATTGAGCTACAGTTATCTGTTAACAATAAAGAATATGATGTTGCAACTGAAATCCATCAGTTGACCCAAAAACGTTATAATATGACTATTCCTGCAATTGAGGTTGATTATCTAG
>Ga0183101_1000664_pt1 | contig 44243 bp, 41 predicted proteins | sample Biomet3_FD_127790 | JGI IMG/M metagenome (GOLD analysis project Ga0183101, IMG submission 127790) | Microbial communities from bioreactor (seeded with sewage sludge) at LBNL, California, USA - Biofuel metagenome 3 | ecosystem: Engineered > Bioreactor > Anaerobic > Unclassified ... | reverse complement strand
CATATAAATTCACTCCTAAGTGCAAGGGTTTTTACCCTATATTTAAAATATCTATGCACTTAGTATTCCATAAAATATCATACATAATACTATTCCAAACACTTAAGCCAATTTGGAGCAGCCCCTACTTAAATTTTCAACTAAACAATAAGCTTTTGTTTTTCTTAAATACTTATCATATATTCTTACAAGTGTTCTAGTCAAAGTGTCTGTAGCAACAATCCAAGAATCCTCTTCACATTCTAAATAGATAGTATTATCATAATAACCTATAAAATTAATTTTAGATTTATTTTTATTATTAAAATCTTTAGTATAAGCGCATATCTCATTAATTAAGTCTTTAATTAACTTTCTTTGTATTCCTAATATTGACTTATAGATAGTAGGATAATTACCATGAAGTATTAAGTTGTCATTGTATATTATTGAAGAAGAGGCATTATCAATAAAATCAATTATTTCATGTAAATCATTATTTAAAATATTAATTATAGTCTCCATATCGTGATCACTAAGAATAGTATGTTTTTGATTATAGAAAAACATCTTATATTCTTCTATAGTATTGCAGCCAGTAATATGTGCGAGTAAGGCCCATTCAAGTAAAATAACTGTATTATCTTTATATTGCTTATTTTCAGATTTTAATACTTCACATAATAGATTCTTATTATCATTAACGAATTGTATGTAATCAGGTATATTTAGCATTTCTGCAATGATATTCTGCAGTAAATGTTGATAAGAACCTCTAATAATTATTTTATTAGTATATTTTATTAGTGAAGGATAGAAAGTTTTTAATCCAGCATTGAAGTAAGTGTCATATACTAAACTGTTATTTATAGCATTTTCAATGAAATTCTTTTCTGATAATAATTCTATTAATTTAGAGTAATCATTTAGCTTAATACTATATAGTAATTCAGTATTTAAGCTTGGATAAATTAAATCATTATTTTTTAAACCGATATAGCTTAAAAACTCCATTTCGTTATATTTAGAAATACTGTCTAATTGCAATTTGTCACATAAAATAGAAATTTCATTATTACATGCATTAAGTCTATCATTATATTTAGCTTCATCAATGCTATAAGATATGTTTTTAAAAATATTATATATTTTATGTTCAAAGTTTATATAACTATTATACTGATATTTATATATGAGCTTTTCATATATAGGATATACTTCTAGGAATATATTAAGAGCAGAATAATAATCTAAATATTCATAACCATATTCAGATAATAGTTCTTCTATTGAATTGCTTTTAATATTCTCAATTATATTTGCTAATAGCTGCATAGAGTATACACTTGGGGTAGGACATGGCAGGTCATATACTACTTTTCTAGGTCTAGGAGTATTCATAATAATATCGATTAAGGTGCTATCAGAAACTTTATAGATTGTACCTTCTGTAGTGAGAAAATTATAAACTTTATCCTCAATATTTAAGGCAATATATTTATGTTTAAGAATACCATATTGGTTTTTAGCAAAGTTATCTTTATTTATATCTATAGTATTGAATGTTACATCCTTTATAGATAGTTTTTTTCTTAAAACCTTGCTATTTGACCTTAAAATTTCAGAGTAATTTTTATATACTTCTTCAATATTAACTTTACTTTCCATATTATTAAATATCTCACCATCATTTTCTTTAAGCAAATTATCCAGGTCTATTTCAAAAAGATTGCTATTAATTTCGCCCATATTAATCCTCCTTAAGACAAAATAAATATATTGTTATATTCTTTATATAAAGTATTATAACATCATAAAACATTAAAACTAAACATATTTATAATAAATATATATCAGCAAAATAAAAATAGATGAACTGATTTATTTAGTCCATCTATTTTTATTTTATTATTTTATATTTCTTAAAGGATTATCATTTAATTCATAGTAATGTTTTACTTTATTTTGAGAAGTTATCTCCTTTAATCGTTCTTCTGATACTAATTTACTTATATTATACATAAACGTTGAACGTAAATGCCTTGGTGTATATGTTGAAGCAAAATCGCAGCGCCTTATAGCTTCTGCAAAGAACAATTGATATGAGCGAATAGAGTATTTATTTCCTCTCTTAGAAAGGAATAAGTACGGAGAGCAGTTAACGTCAAGCAGATCTCTAAGTTTCAAATAATCATTTAATTCTTCATACAGAGTATTAGATAATTTATATAGGGTTGGCATATTACTCTTGGATTTCATAATAATAGTTTTATCAGTTTTAGATAGCTGATCAATTTTAATATCTAATATATTTCTAGTTAACATACCAGTTTCTAAGATAAGCTTGCTTATAACGATATCTCTTTGTCCATATATATAGTCTCTCATTGTATCAAACAATAGTTTTAAATTACTTGTAGTAAATATAGTTGGCTTATGTTCCTCTTCATTCTTTTCATATTCTACATTAAGCATTATATTGTACGAATATAGATTTTTGTATTTAGTTAGATATCCAAAGAATTTATTTAGGACATTTAACTTTTTATTAAGAGTTTTATTATTATTCTTTAATCCTCTTAAACAGAATTGTTTATACTCATTTATAGTATTTTCATTTATTTCATCCAATTTCATACTAGGGTAACTATAGTAGAGAAATTTATCAAAAAGCTCAACATACTTTATATGCAAATATAGTGTTTTTCTATTGATTTCTTTTTCTTCACCTTTTAACCTTGATGTTTTTTTCAAGTAGTGAATAAAACCATATATATGATTATTTAATATATGAGTTATTTTTTTATCTTTTATATAAGAATCTATAAAATCATACATAGTTATATTTCCTCCAATACCAATCTTAGTTATATTATAACATAACTTAAAATCACTATATATGCTTAAAGATTATTAACACTTATTAATATTTATAAACTCTAAATAACACTGATTATATCTAAATAGATATAATTAACACTAAAAGGAGCTCATTCTATAAAACAAGTGAATTATATAAAGTTAATAAAAATCCGTTAATTCAACACTTGATAGTCAAAATAAACGCTTAATAGTGTTATAAAGTGTAATTCGCAAATCGTTTAAATATCACTCATAGTCACTTTCCAATCCTGATAAACACTTTTTGACACTAAAGAGTACTAAAAAATTGACAATGAATTATTGTGGTGGTAAAATATTATTAGAAATATTTAATATAATTAGTTAAAAATGGGGGAATTAGAAATGAGCAAAGAAAAGAATGAAAAAACTATAGTAAAGCCTATTGATATTGGTGGAGATGGAGGTAACTCTAAAATTAAAATAATTTATAACAATAAGTATACAAGTTATGATAACATATACGCCAAAGATAGTCTTGTAGATTATAATGCTATGAATTTAACTGATGAAGATATGGATGAATATTTAAGAGATGTACTTAATGTTAGGTTTACATATCATAATGGAAAAGATGATATGCAAGTTCAGGAATTTTTATTTGGTGAAATTGCTACAAATAATAAGAGCGATTTAGAAGAAAGAGTAAATGCAGATAAATCTGATGACTTAATGCTTACTATGTCAACTATATTATCGGCAGTAACTTTTGTTTTAGAAAATAAAGAACAAGAAGAAATTGAGCCGGAAATGACACTAGAATTAAACTTTTCTACTGGATTACCATATCACGAATTTAAAATAATTGCTTTAAGAGAAAAGTATAAAGCGCATTATGAAGGACAACATATAATTGAATTTTTAGATCCTAGATCTCCGGTAAAAAAACTTACTGTTAATATAAAGGATGTATTAGTTAATTCTGAAGGAATGAGTGCTTTAGAAACTACAATTAAAAGCCAAGGAGTTTTAACAGAAGAAACAAAAGAATTTTTAATAGATACAGTTTGGTGCATGATTGACATAGGAGGATTCACTACTGATATTATAGGTGGTATTTTTAGAAAAAGAAAAAGCGGTATAAAACTAGAAACTATTGATAGATTAAGTAAAGGACTTAACTATGGTATTTCAACATCACAAAATGCAGCGATTGAAAAGATTAAAAATCATTACAATGATAATGATAATGTTAAGACTTCTACTCTTAAAATTTCAAGAAAAGATATAAATAACGCTGAATTAAGAGAAGGTAAATTTAAAGGAATCCTAAATAACAGATACAGAACCAATACAACAGAATTTACTTATGATGAATATAGAAAATTGGGTAGAAAAATAGGAAATGATTTCACACAATTATTCATAGAAAATGCACAGATGGATAGCTTAGAAAAAATATATGTAGCAGGTGGAGGATCATTGAATTCTGAAGTTATAGATTCTCTTATATCTGAATTGGAAAACAGAGGAATAAATAAAGAGATTATTGAAGTAGTCGAATCCCCAAATCCTGTTTATGTAAATGCTGTTGGATACTATTTAGCTTTAAAAAAATAGAGATACAATAATCCGATAGATAGGAGAAACATGTATGGCAGAGAGAAAAATAACGGAATTACCTAATGGTAAAATAAAATTTAGACAAGGTGTATATCTTGAATTGTCAAAAGATGTTTATGAACAATTTAATAGAGAAGCAGGGCCTAATATAAGTGCCTTTTTAACTAAGTTAATCGAAGACAATTATAATAAGGATATTGTTAAGGTTACAATAGATGAGAAAATAAGAAATTCATACCAAAATGATATTTATAAAGACTATAGGATTCAGATGTTATTGTTAAATTATTATTTAAATGGAAGTATTGAAATGATGGATGTCAAAAGCGAAACAAGCATCAGCTTAAATGATGAAATTAAAGAAAACAACGATAACGTAAAAATTAACACTATTTCTGATAATTTGAATAGCATAGACCATATATACACTTCAAATGAGATAACAGATACTTTAGATACTGATAATGATAAAAACAATACAACAGACAACGATATAATTGAAGAATTTATAAGTATCCCAGAACAATCAAAATCCATAGTAGAAGAAAGAAATGAAGTCATTTCTGTAGAAGAAGTTAATCTATCTGATGAAAAAGAAAATGATTTTGGAAAAAATAATACAAGTGTAAAAACAAAATCAGAGAATAATACAGCAAAAGTATCTGATCTAGGGGGGTCATTAGATGAAATAATGCCTAGAAATAATAAGAGTATACTATAGTAAATACAAAAGTAGTCATTGTTTTTTAGCAATGACTATTTTTTATATCCATAATGGAAGTTTATGAATATCATCTTAGTACAGGAGCATTAAAAAGAGAGGAAGGACCTCTCTTTTATTTTAAATAAATATAGTATAGTTTGTTTGACGTAATATATTTGTTGTTATATAATATAAATACAATATGAAAAAGGGGGACTATTATGTTATTGGCATTAAAATTAACTATCCTCTTAGGCTTATTTATATCTATAGAGAAGTTAAAGGTAAGAATTTAACTTCTCTACAGATTGATATTAGTGAGAGGAGGTGAACAAATGAGAAAAATCGCTTCATTTTTAGCATTAATGATATTCTTTACTTTCGGGGTAGAAGTTACTCAAGTATTAGTAAGTCCAACAGTAGCTTACGCAGCTGGTGATGATTTATCAAGCGTAGTAGATAATATTAAAAGTGGTGATAGCGTAATAGGCGATGATGCAAAAAGGAAAATAGATGGGATAGCAAACGATGCACAATCATTAGTAATAGAGGTTGTTGTTGGTGTATTAATATGTACAACTGCTATGACGGCTTTAAAATTCAATAACGTGGGGGACAATTCAACAGCAAAATCTGTATTAAAAACTGCTTTAGTATTTGAAGTTTTAGGAGTTATATTCTTAGCAAGCTTCTTAGGATTTATTAAGTTTGGATTGCAGCATTTTAATCTGTTTGGTAAATAAACTAAACATAAAAAAATATATTTCTAAAGATAAAGATATAGCCAATAGCTATATCTTTATCTTTAGATTAAATAATATAACTATACTTATATTAAAGGGGAGATAACTATGAGTCATCCTATACCAAGGGAGCTAACAGGAGAAGAACGAATATTTTCAATACCTTATTTAAATTTACATTTCAGTAAAAAGGCAACGGTTTATTGTCTTGTTGCATCAGTGATTTCAGGATTAACATTAAAAATTAATTTCTATCTATTTTTAAGTCTATTTTTAATATTAAACTCGATAGCATATCCGATATCTACAATGCGAGTTTCAAAAAACAAATTTGAAGGAGGTAATGTACCAATGGATATTTACCTCTTTAGGAAATTTAAATATTCAAGAAACAAAAGAATATATTTACGAAGGAGAGGTAAGTAATATATGGACATTGGTGCAGTCATAATATTAATATTATGTTTTTTTTGCATTGGGGGAGTGGGGTATGTTTTATATAAGGATTCAGCAAAACCAAAGAGAAAACCAAGTAAAAAAAATAATACAACTGCAAAAAACTCAAAAGTACAAAAAGCTAAAAATAATGAGATAGATCACAAGAAAGTAAAAAATAATAAGGAAGTACAGATTTTAGATAGTCAAGATATATTAGAATTTGAAGAAATTATTGTATGCAATGAAGAAACAGCTCTTCTGAAATATGATGAAAATACTTTTTTAGGGTATATAGATGTAAAAGGAATTAATTTTAATTTAATGTCTATAGATGAACGTATTATGTTAGAAGAAAGCTTTGGAGAATTGTTAAATGGTATAGATTTTTCAGTACAATTTTATACCCAATCAAGAAGAATTGACTTAGATGATTATATTAATAATTATCAAGATAGAATTGAACAAATAAAGTTACAGAAAAAGGCTATGGAAGAAAGGGGAAGTTCACAAGAAGAGATTGATCGTATAACTAATCAAATAGAATATGGTGAAAAGTTATTAACTTATTACACTCAAAGAACTATAAATTCAGATTTAAAAGAACGAAGATATTATATAGTGATTAAATATGTTCATAGTGCTGATAGTTTTGAACATAAATTAGATGATTACGAAATACTAACCTCAGCTTATAGTGATATTCAAAATAAAGCAGCTCTTATTATTGATTCATTATTAAGAAATAATTTAAGAAGTAAACTACTATCTGCTACGGAAATTGGAGAAATGCTATATACTGCCTATAACAGATGTGATTCTTCCAAATTAAAATTTAAGAATGCAGTAGAGAGTGGGTTTAATCATTTATTTTCAACATCTAAACCAGTTGAACTTAAAAAACTGGAATTAGAAATTATAAAATCTGAAGAGAGAGAAATGGAACTTATGAATGAGATTGAACAAATGAGAAAGGAGTTAGGGGCTTAATCATGAAATCTTTTAGTTTTAAGAAGGATAAACAACAAAAAAACAATGTAAATATAACTACAGATAAAACAGATGATAACAAAGAATCGATATTCATAAAAAATAATAAGACAATAAAAGACTTAATTGCTAATGATTATATAGATTTTGGAGAATCATATAAATATGCACTCATTGGCGAAAAATATATGAAAAACATGTATGTCGGCATAACTCCAGCAGTAGCAGATTTTGCTTCATTTCTTCATGGTTTATACAATTATTCTGACATTGACACTAGTGTTTTTATTGAACCAATTCCATCAGAAGATGCTAAAGCAGATTTATCCAAAGTAAGAACTAATTTAGAAATGGAGTATCTTACTGCAGGTGGTAGTAATAATAGACGTGATGATATGGCTGTAAAAATTGAAGAAGCTGCAAGATTAAGAGATGAAATTAGAGATGGTCACAATAAGGCATACAACGTTAGTATTCAGAGCACTTTATATGCTGATGACTTAAGAGAATTAGATAATTCCGCAAGTAAATTAAAGTCATTATTAGGAAGACAGGATTTAGGGTTAAAATCAGCAACATATATTCAAGAAGAATGTTTTAAATCAAATAAACCTTTTCTGAATAATAAAATTGGGGAATGGCATACATTCGATAAGAGATCATTAGCTTGTATATTTCCATTTACATCTAATAATATAAATCACAGAAATGGGGTTCCAATCGGATTCAATAAAGACAATGGACTACCTATTATTTATGATACCTTTGATCCTTCTTTAGCAAATTACAATATGGTTATATTTGCAAAATCAGGGGGAGGTAAGAGTTCATTTATCAAACAATTATCATCTAGATCAGCAACCTTTGATAATATTATAAACATTGCAATTGATATAGAGCCAGAGTATAGGGATATAGCAGTAACACTAGGTGGTATAAATATAGATATTGGAAGAAAATCTAAAACTATATTGAATCCCTTTGATATATCAGTTGAACAAGTTAAGAGCAAAATTACAGGAAGAATGATTGACACCATTAACCTGCAAGAAAAATTAAATACTGTAACTTCTGTTATTTTAACTATGGCTAAAGGTTTTACTAATAACAACTCAAAGTATTATAACGATATTACCAGAAACATAATAAAAGATTGTGTATATGAATGTTATAAAGATTTAGGAATTGATGATGATGTTGAGAGTATCTATGAATATAAAATAAGTGAAACTTTACTTAAAGTAAAAACTAGAAAAGATATGCCAACTTTAAGTTTATGGTATCAAAAATTACAAGCTAAGTCTGAAAGCAATAAAAAAGCAACTTATACAGAATATTATGATTACTTAATTATGGTAATGAAAGACTTTTGCAAGGTTGCAGAAGGTTCATTTACATGTTTTGATGGTCAATCTACAGTAGAACTTACTTACGATCTACCTTTTATAAATTTTGATTTATCACAACTTAATGAAAATACAGAATTACCACTAGCTCAACATATAATTTGTGATTTTATTTGGGAAAACCTAGTTAAACCCAATAACAAGGGTTATAAATTAAGAGTTCTTATTGATGAAGCATGGCGTATGGCCAAGGTAATCAATGGAGAACCTAAATTTCCAGAGGCTCTAGAATTCATAGATAAAATGTTTAGAAGGGCAAGAAAGAAAAATACATCTTCTGTTATTATCAGCCAACAATTTAATGAATTCTATAATGATCTAACTCAAAGTATTATTAAAAATGCCGATACGAAAGTATTTTTACCTCCAGATGATACAAGTATAGATGATATAAAGGAAGTATTCCACTTAACAGATGGAGAAACTTATTACTTAAAAAGAATTACAACAGGAGAAGCGTTGCTTAAATGCGGAAGTACATCAGCAAAGCTAGATGTGGAAATACCTCAGTTTGAAATGGAATTTATTGAAACTAACCAAAACAAGAAATCACAAGCAAGTTAGGAGGGATTATATGAAAAAGCTAAATAAAAAAACTATAATCTCAACAAGCTTAATAGCCTTTTGTATAATGTTTATTATTCCTAAAATAGCTTATGCTAGTGGGTTTTCAGATGTTATTTGTGATATGATAACTTCGGTTATTACCTTTATGGCAGATGCATTCGTATTTGTATGTGACAAACTAGGAGGTAAATTTGATAAATTAATTTTCAATTATGATGGTTCAAGTTTTAATTCGGATCTTAATTTAATTATTTTAAAAAGCAATGCAGTATCAAAAAAAATACTATCCCTATATGGAATGATGCAATACATAGGTAGTGCTATACTGGTTTCTATATCAGGATTAATATTACTTGATTTCCTAAAAGCAGCTGATAATCCTCGACATAAAGCTGTACTCTTAGGTAGATTAAAAAGATTAGTTATAGCTTTATTTCTTCTTAATAGTATACCAACTGTAGTTGATATAATGTTAGCCTTTAATTACGCTATTACAGATACATTTAGATTAGTATGTGATGCATTTAAGACAAGTTCTGTTGATTATGGTAAGTCATTCCTAACAGAAGTCTTTAAGGGGCTTATTGACAAAGCTACAGGAGTAGAGGCATTTGCATTGTCATTAGCATATTTAATGTCGTCCATAATAAATCTTTGGATAATAATATTCTACATGATAAGAGATTTATCTATTTCATTCCTGCTTATATTTGCACCAGTATTAGTATGTTTCTTACCATTTAGAACTGACTTACTTGTATCATGGTTTAAAGAAATGTTTAGCAATATAATAACTCAATCATTTCAAGCTTTTGTATTTGCAGTAGTAGTTGCCATAGTTTCTGGATTATCAGATGGTAAATCTGATTTATATTCAGATATATATGCTTTAGTTGCTTTTGCATTATTTATACCAATCACTGGAATGCTAAAGAAGTTAGCAGGTTTAGAGGGACAAGTTGATGCGGCTAAGAGCTTAGCTGGAGTAGGTGCTACTGCTATGACTTTAGCACTAGCTGGAAGAGCATTTAATGGACTAAAAAATCAAGCAGGTGTATTAAAGAATAGTTATGATAAAATAAAAGACCTTAAAGCAGAGCGAGATAATTTAGGTAAAGCTCAGTCTAGTAGCGCACCTCTTCCAAACTATAATAATAAAGGCATGGGAAGCAAAGGCTCGTATAATAATTTAGCAAGTAATATTGCCTCAATGAGTGGTTTTGAAGAAGCTGGTGGAAGTGAATTAGGTACAGGAATGGCAATGGCATCAATGTTTACTGGTGGAGGAAGAACACCTAACTTTAGCACTGATACTAGAAATGTCCCTAGAGATAGAAATACAATCACAGGAGAGATTAATTCAATCCGCAGGCAAGCATTAAAATCAGTAGCCGGAGGTTCCTTATCTGCTATTGGTGGAGGTGCAATGGCAGTTGGAGCTTCTACATTAGGACCTTTAGGAGCCTTTGCAGGATTACAATTGGGAAGTTCTATTGGTGAAACTGCTGGGGGTTTAGCAGCAACAGGTTTATCAAATACAGGGGCATATTTGTCTGAAAAGGGACAAGATGTATTATTTGGTAAGGGGATAAGACCAGAATTTTTATCACCAACTAACGGAAATAAGAATTGGAGTTTAGATAATATAAAATATAACTTAGGTAATATGAAGCAGAACATGTCAAAGAATATTAACTTGGCAAAATCTGATATGAAGTTTGGAATGTTTAATACTAAAGCCTCCTCTTATACTGAAGAAGAAGCAGGAGATTTACACATAAGAAAACAAGAAAGACAAGATGAAATAACAGGACTTACTGGTGATCCATTGAGAAATACTGAATATTATGAAAGTGAAAAAGATAGCAGATTACACACTCAAAAGTTAATAAGACAGGGTAAATTTGCTGAAGCGAGCCGATATAGATTAAATACTTCTCAACCGAGTGTTAATGAAAATGCAATGCAGAGTTTTGAGTACAAAAGTCTAAAAAATGATACAGATGAAAACGCTATGTTATATACAGACCAAAATTCAAGTATATTATTTACTCAAAATCAACAAACAGGAGAAAGAAAAGTATTAGCAACTTATGCTGGAAATCCTCATTTAAAGCAACCAACTATGGAGAGTGTATCATTTGATGTTAATGGAAATATACCAATTAATGATATGCAAAGAGGTCAATTCAGGGAACAAGCTGTTAATTTAGCAGTTTCTAAATATGGAGAGGACAGTATAAATAATGTTGATAGTGAATATTATTCAACTGCACAAAAATATATAGAAAAAGAAACTACAAACTTAATAAACCAACATATGGATAGAAATCAAACTCTTAGACAAAGTACAGGAAGTGGTACTATTGTAATAAATGGAAGAGTAAATCACGAAAATGTTCAATTCCATGATTCAGTACCAAATTCAATATCTGGTGTAGAAATAAATGTACCTGATACATTACAAAGTCAACATTCAAGAGACGTATACAGCAATATAGAAATGAGTAATATAAATCTTTCTAATAAGCAGGCATCATATCTTGATAAACAAGTAGAATTAGTGCAACAGCAACAATATACTGAAAGCTTAAGACAGGGAGCTAACGAGTTAAATTACAATAGAAACTATAATGTATCAAATAACAGAGGGCGTATTTAGAGTAGATTATGGGATTTTTAGTATCAATATTTTATTTTTTTAGAAATATTGTTGTTGCAAAAAGAAAACTTGAGAATGGTATTCAATTAAAGATTAATTATAAAAAGATAATAGGCAAAACTTTAGGATTATATGTAGGGATAGTTTTTGCAATATTAATATTTATTGGAGCTATTGTTTATAACGTCACTTATTCAGTAAAGGATGCACTAAACTATCTTAATAGCAGATATAATACTACGAATATAGATGAATTATATAATAGTATAAGTAATATGTCTGAAGATGATATTAAGGCTTTTAAAGATCAGTATCCTTTTTTAGATCCAACAAAGATTTTGCTATATATAGATAAACAAAGAGAAAGTGTGCCATCTTCAATATCTGGTACAAAAACTACTAATGAAGATGGAAATACAAGCAAAGAAGAGGTTACTGTTGATGTAAGTAAATTATCCTCTCAATACATATTGCCTTGGCAGTTAGTTTCCGCTATGGATTTAATAACAATGAAAGCTATGGAAAAAGATAATGCTTCTGTAATAGACGCATCTAACTATGCTATGTCTCAGTTTAAATGGGCAGATGATGTAACTCGTGATGATACGCATTATTGGAAAGATTGGACAGTACAAACTAGAAGTGATGATGATGGGACAGAGGTTGTTTATGATGGAGAAGATACAGCCTCAGAGCATTATAAGACAGTAAAAACTCCTTTAGGGTTAGCAGAAAGTGTTAATACAATGTTCGGTCTATATAAATACGATATAAAAAGAGATGTATTATTGGTAGATGAGCCGTATAGTGCAAGACAACTTTTAAAGACAGAATCTCAGTCAGAAACACATCACCATGATACTGATGGAGATGGAGAGGATGATGATAGTGAAACTATAACATATACTACCTATTATTATACGAAAACAAGAAATAAATTAGTAGAAGATCAAGCATTAGGACCAACATTTACGTTTGATCCAACTAACTTCATTAGATTTCTTAACGCTGCAAAATATAAGGTAGCTGATTTAAAGTTATTAAAATTAACATTAGAGGCTCTGCCAAATACAACTAATATTTTAGACATGATTGATAGAATAATTGAGGGTAATTATGGAGATTTAAATACTAATATTAACTATGGTGGTGGAGGTGTTACACTAGGAGGAAGCAGTTTTATACCTCTATTTCATCAGTGGGATGAAAAGTGGGGAAGTATTCCATATGGAAGTAGTGGAACTATTGCGACAAGTGCTTGTGGACCGACATCTATGGCAATGATTATCACAGGACTTCAAGGTAAAATGGATGGATTAGATTTAAATGGCGATGGTATAGTAGACCCAGCAGAAGCAGCAAGTTATTCTGTTGAGCATGGTTATAGAATTCCAGACCAAGGAACAGGATGGGGATATTTCGCAGACATTGGTCACAAATCAGAATTAAATGTGAGACAGTATAGTACGTCTGATTATCAACAAGTTTATGAAGAATTAAAAAATGGAAATCCTGTTATAGCTTCTATGGGACCAGGTCATTTTACTTCTGCAGGACATTTTATAGTATTAGTTGGTGTTTTACCTGATGGAAAAATTAAAGTTAATGATCCCAATAGACAAATATGCAGCGATACTCCTTGGGATTTTACAAGTATTATTGTTCCAGAAGCCCTCCAATTTTGGGCTTTTGATAATCCAAATAGAAAATCAATTACATTTGAAGCAACTGCATACACTGGTGCGGCTGATGAAGGAGAAGGACAAGGAATAACAAGAGATGGTACAAATATATTTGGTAAGGATTTGCGAGATAAATTAATTGCGGTTGATACAGATATAATCCCACTAGGAAGTATAGTTTATATTGAAGTTCCTCCTGATAGTAGATATCAGACTATGCCTGATGGAACTGTAGTTGATATGAATGGTTATTATAGGGCATGTGACACTGGAAGCGCTATAAAAGGAAATATTATAGACCTTTATTTTGGAACTGGGCCAGGATATAAAGAATTATGTGCGAATTCATGGGGGAGGCAGAATGTACAAATCTACCTAAAATAAAGATAGACGAGGAGTATAAACATGAACAAAAAGAGATTTATTATTGTTTGTATTATGATAATTTTATTTATTGGATTAAGATTTGTGTTATCTAGTAAGAGCAATACCAATAAAGAACCTTTAAGTAGTAATTACGAGTATCATCAAAAGGTGCAGGAATTTGTTAGTAAGGAAAAGGGAACAGATCCAAATAAAGAAATAACAACAAATGAAGGTGGATACACAGGAGTCTTAATCAAAAACAAACAAGCATTATTAAAGGCTACAGATACAGATGGAATGATTTCAATTAATGATAAAATCACTCAATCGTTAGAATATATATCAAAGTCATATGGAGAGTGCAAAAATTTAAAAGGAAATGAATTAAGCGGATATTATAGTGAAAACAAAGGCAATATTAGTACCATTCTTGGAATTAGCGATTTAGAAAGCTTCTCGAAATTTATAAGTAAATTATCATTTATTGATCAAGGAAAGATTTCAGAAGCAAACATTGATGATTCAGCACAAAAAGGTTTTTCCAATGAAGAGGTTAAATTTACTTTAAAATTGAAAGCTGATAATGCAAAAGAACAAGAATTTAGCATTACTTCTACAATACAAGATAACAATCCTAAAAACATTAAATTATATTGGACATAATGTGAATATGCCTGCCATCTTGAAACAAATGTTACATAGTGGCAGGTAAAAATATATTAAAAGGGAATGATGCTTTTTGAGTAGCAATCAAAAGAAATTAATTATTTTTTCAATAGTATTCATAGGAATAGTAGAATTATATTTTATGTTTGGAGCAGCCAAAGAACATTATCAGAAAAAAGCTTCAAATAAAGAATATATAAACATAAATACTTTAAAGAATATACCCTTTACAAATATGGAAGATACATTTGATTATATTAAAGATAGAAATAACTGTTTAACTGTAATTTCAGCATTAGCAACTGATATAAGGTACATAAACATTATATTAGAAGATGTTCCTAAATCAAAAAGTATAGATGAATACTATATAGCCAATAAAGGTGCTATAAGTGATATTTATGGATTAACATCTTTAGAGGAATTTAAAAATTTCTATGATACAATAGCACCTCTTCAGGTATTAAATAAATATGAAATGAGCGTAGAAACAATTAATAATTCATCTGATAAATACAATTTTGAATTAAAGTTAGAAGGTAATGAAGATGTAACTATTCCTGTTGTTATAAACGTGAAAGATTTAAAGAATATGAAAAGTTCAAGCTTTTGGAATAAGAGGTAGCATTATGAGGGAGTTATTGAAAGATAAACGTTTTTTGATATTAGTAATATGCATACAAATATTAACTATAATAGCTATAATTCAATATTTTTATAGTAAAAAGAATAATCAAGATATGATTAATCTAAGGAGATTAACAACAGAATATGAAAATGCAGCAAAAATCCAAGGTGATTCATTAGAAGTTATAGAAAATAATTTGGAAAGAGCCTCTAAAAGTAATACGACTACATTTGATGTAACTTATGATAAGGCAATAGAAAAATTATTTATGGATATATCAACGCTGATAAATGATAATAATTTTTCTAAGATATATGAATATTACAATAAGAATTATATAAATGATTTTCAAATTAAGGAGGAGAAAATAAAAGATAAACTGAAATTTGCACCAAAAGTATCACCCAAAGTTACAAACATTAAAAGAGATTCAAGTGTATCAGATAGAGCAGTTGCAACAGTTAGGTTTATTGACGATAAGAATAGAGAAAGAATATTTGATTTTACTGTGTTTGATGATGGAACTATTGCAGATTTACCATTGTACAAAGAAATTGAATTAAATAAAGTAATGGAAAAAGACGATATTACTTATACTCTAAAGAAGAGATTCATAACTAGATTAGGTTCTATCTTTATAGTAAATATAGATAATCATTCAGAGTATCTATTAGACATTCAAGATATAAAGGGTATTTTAGGAACCTCTACTGAATATGAACATGAATTAATCAATGGGAATAAATATACTTATCAAGTTACACCACAAAAGGCTGTCGATTTAATTATCAAGATAGAAAATATAGATAAGCCTGATGATATTATGTTTACAAGTAAGAAGGTTGATGGAAGTTTAGAAACTTATAGCATTTGGAATAAAGATTAATGCAAAATAAAAATAGTAGGTTTACCTATAATTAAGTTGAACCTACTATTTTTTATAAGTATTAATAAGTAAAAGAGGGGTTTAGAAAAGAATTTTTACTATATCCTCTAGAGTTTTAGTAATAGTAATTAATAGAGAACATTGTATAATGTTTAAAACTATTAATTTTTCTTTTTTTGGAGAGGTTCCTTTAAATGTGTTGATTATCACTAGGATATAATAAATTGCTTCAAGAGTCATGAAAATTTTAGTAATTAAGTACATTATCAATGTCCTCCTTTCAAATCTTTATAATATTATACCATATATTGAGTGACAAAACATATATATTTTATGGTAAAATAAAAATATTGATAAATATTTTAAGGGGTGTATATATATGTATAAGCTATTACTAAATAAATGTAAATGTATGATATTCATATTGACAGTAATTTCAATAGTTAATTTTGGCACTATGTCAATTGCTTTTGCGGAGGATACAGGAAAATCTAATTTAGAAAAACAATTAGAGCAGCAAGAAGGTACTATAAAAGAGGATATAGGAGATAAAGTTATTCCTAAAAGTGATTTTTCAGCTAAAGATGCATCAGACTCCATTGTGAATGCCGAGTATAAAGATTTTAATGTAGAAGATAAAAAAAATACTATAAAAGATTTAATTGTCACAGGTTTAATTAAAAGTAGGACAATGGTTATTCTTAGCTATGGAGTTTTTGTAGCAGGTATTTGTGTTTATATGGCTACAATGGGAAGCAGAAGCTTAAATAGACGTAGACATGGACTACTTTTATTAATAGGAAACACAATTTTTTTCTTGATTTACATAAATGTACCTTTAATGATTATGTATTTTTCCATACTTCAAGAGCATCTAAATGAAATAGCATTCCGAGACAGAATGATAGGAGTTATGAATTTTATAAGAAATAATAGTGTTATTATAAGTGTTTTATTAGCTTATCTGGGAGTAAGTAAATTAATAGTTAGTAAAAATGATTTACCAACTAGAAAACAAGGTCAGTATCTTTTAAAAGCGTCAGTAATAGTATTTCTGATTTTAAATCTATTACCTTTTGGAATTAGTTTTATTATAAATATGTAGTTGAAAATAACAGTATAAATTATTTGATTTATACTGTTATTTTTGCGTATAAAGAATAAAATATGATAAAAATAGAGAAAATAAAATGAATATGTTTTATTTTATCTTTATATGTAATATAATTATTATAAATGTAGAACGAATTAATAGATTATATACAAAGAAAAAAGGAGGATTAATAATTTGAAATTATTATGTGGACTTTGTTATTGCAATGTAAGTTTGTCTAAAGTGACAAGGTATGGAAATCTAGGAGTCATTATTGTATATCAATGTCCACAGTGTAAAAGGGAATATGAGGATATAGGTATATTCAAAGAAAGAGATTCAATGGAAATAATTCAAATATCAAAGGAAATTGACATATCAAATTAAAAAATATAACTCAATGGGGGAAGAATAATGAAAAAAAAGTTGATTACATCTCTATTAATTACAACTTTTACGATAAGTTTAATTACATCAACAACGACTAAAGCAATTGCAATTGACTCAATTCAAAATTTAGAGGATACAAATAATTTAATAATAGCTGAAAATGAAGGTGCAGAAATAGAAAATAGTGCAACAACTAGTTCAGCTGCAACAATAGAAATAAATGAAAATATAATTATATCAGAACCAACAATTGAACAAGAATCATTAGAAAACAGTGATTTACAGACCGAATATACCAAGGTACTTGAAGTTCTACATAATTTTAAAACTACAAATAACACTACAGAAGCAGATATTATAAACTCAATTAAAGATTGTATTGATAGCAGCATAGCTGTTTCTTTTGTTTCTTTTGGAACTAGTGAGGAACAAGTCTTTAAAAAGATAGATGCAACTATAGAAACACAAGGAAGTATTACAGGAATAATTAATATTTCAAACGGAAATTGGAGTAAAGATATTCAAGTCAACTTATCTATAGATAAGTTGATAATTGTTAAAGATAATGCAGTAGCTAAGCTAGATGCAGAAATAGAAGGTTCAAATTCTGAAAAGAAACTTATTATAGGACAAGTTATCACAGTTAATATAACAGGATATAATGCAGCAGGAGAAAAGGTAAAATTAGATGAAAGTAAGTTAAAGTATAAATGGTATGCAAATGGTAAAGAGGTAGGAAATGATAAAAACTTAGAAATTACACAGGATATGGTAGATAAATTTATTAGTTGCAATTTAGAATATCCTGATGAAGTATAAAGGGGGATTGAACAGTGAAGAATAGAGCTATAGCTAGTTTGTTAATTGCATTAGGAATAATGCCAATGTTTCCAACTCAAGCATTAGCTGTTACAACAACAACATCTACAGCACAGGTTTCATCTTTCGATCCAACAAATTTTTTAACAGAATCGGGATGGATTAAAGTTAATGAGACTTATGCTTATTTAAGTTCAGTAGATTTAAACCCCACAGGTTCATCATTAAAATTAAATGGTGTTGATTTTCCAATGATAAACACAGGTTCAGGGGTTTATGGAACTGTTGTCACTGCAGCTCCAGGAACTAAAATATATGTTGAACTTAGAGATGTTTATGTAGACTGGAAAGGTGTAACACGAGGGTCACAGGCAAGATTTATATATACAATGGAAGATACTCAAACTCAACAGAAAATATATTTTAATGGTGGACGCAGTAGTGGAAGTAATTGTTATATGTATTTAGTTCCGGTGAGTATGAATAACTCCCAATATACACCAAATTATCAAATTGCCAATGTACAGGAATTATTGCTTAATACAAAGATAGATAATACAACAAGTGCAACACAACTACAAACTTTAGCACAAAGTGCTGTTGATTCATCTAAATATTCAGTAAGCGTAACACAATCAAATAAAATAAGTCCTACTGAATCAACAGATGGAAATTTCCAAGGTAATATAGTTTTAACTGATATAACATCAGGAGAACAAGCAACTAGTGCTTTTAATTTAGTTATACCTAAATTAGCACAATCTTTAAGTACAATTTCTACTACATTAAGTAATTTTATAAATAACTACAATGCTACAAATAGCTCTAAGGCTAGCGATTTTATAAATGCTGTAGCAATTACAAATTCTGCATACAATGTATCGGTTGGAAATTGGAATTTAACTCCTGCAACAGATATTGCAGAAGGAAATTTAAGTTGCAATGTATATATTAATGAGAGTAGTACAGTAAGGCAAACCTTTACTGTAAATAAAAAGATTTCTAAATTGCCTACAACAGCATCTACAGCAACAAGCATATTACAAGGAATAGTAAATAATTATGTTGCAACAAACAGTTCAGATAAAACAGCCTTTTTAAATATGTTAAAAACTTCAGTAAGTAATAACATTACAGTTACAATTCCAACATGGACACTAAATTCATCAACGGAAACATTACAGGGAAGTTTAGTTGGAACTATAGATATAACAGATGGAGCCACAACTCAAACTATAAATTTAAATAGAACTATAGGTTATTTAGACCAATCAATAACAACTGCACAAACAAATGTGCAAGCTGCAGTTGATAATTTAAGTGCAAGTAATTATCTAACTGAAAATGAAGTTTTAAATATAGCAAAATCAACAGTAAATTTAAATTATTTCAATGTAACAGTAAATAATTTTTCTAATATAAATTCAACGGAAACTGATCCAGGATCTGTTGCTGCGACAATTACAATTGCAGATAAGGGCAATAGCTCAAATACTAGAACAGTTACTTTAAATAAAGTGATTCCTATATTATCACAAACTATAGATAATGCAGAAGCTATAGTGCAAAATATTCTATCTAGTTACAGTGTGAACAATGGTACAACACAAGAGGAAATCTTAAATAACATAAATAGTTCTATTAACAATAATTATATTACAGCATCCATTGAGAGTTTTAATTTAGCCGAAGCAACAGAGACTTCAAAGGGGAGTTTAGGTATAGAGGTTAAATTGTTTGATTTAAATGGTAATACACGAACAGTATCAAAATATTATGTAATTGGGGTTCAAGAACAATCATTAGATACAATTTATTCAATGTTAGATAATTATTCTATAAACTATAATGCTAATAATGGCTCAAAAGAAACTGATCTAACTAAAGCTGTAGTAATTACCAATAGTGATTATAGTGTAGATGTAGATGGTTGGAATTTAATACCGGCAACAGATACTATTGAAGGTATTCTAGGTTGTAACTTAAATATTAGGGAGAATGGAGAAGTTAAAAAAACTATTAGAATTAATAAAACAATATCAAAGTTAGCAACAACAACAGCAACGGCAAAAGAAATAGTACAAGGAATAGTAGATAATTATATTGCAACTAATTCATCTGATAAAAATTCATTGTTAAATACAGTAAAAAAAGCAGTTGGTAATAATATTATTGTTTCAATTCCTTCATGGAATCCTACATTTTCAACAGAAACCACTAGGGGTAGTTTAATAGGAGAAATTCAAATATCAGATGGAATTACAGGTCATACAGTGGATATAAATAAAATTATTGAAGTTGAAAAGCAATCAGTAGAAACAGTAAAAGCATTATTTCAAAAATCATTAGAGGATATGAGAGCTACAAATGATACTGTAGCAAATGATATTCTTGATAATGTTTTAATTACAAATCAAAATATAAAGGTAAAACTAAATAATTTTAAAATAACACCTTCTACAGAAACTAGTTCAGGATTAATAACAGGAAATATAAATATCTCAGATGGTATTACAAGTGAAGAGGTAAGTGTTAATTTAAAAATTTCACAATTACAACAATCTGTTGATACTGTTCAATCTTTATTTCAAAAAAGATTAGAAAGTTTTGTAGCGACTAATGAAACTATAGAAAATGATATCTTAGACTTAGTTTATGTTAACAATGAAGATATCAGCATAAGTATAGACAATTTTTCTATTTTACAAGCTACTGATACAGAAAAAGGAGCTGTAAGTGGAACAATTAAGATTACCGATGGTACTACAACAAAGGAAATTGAAATAAATAAACCAATAGAATTATTAAGTCAGGAACTTTCAACATCTGTAAGATTAGTGCAAAATGCAATTAACACTTACAGTGTAGACAATGATTCCACTTTTGATAACTTACTTATACAGTGCAATAATGCAGTTACGCAAAATATAGATGTTTACTATAAAGTAAATGATCAATTGAAAAAAGTAAATTCAACTGAATTTGAAGATGGAATAATGGCAGGAACAATGATTGTAACAGATGGAAATACAATGATAGAACTTCCATTTGAAATAACAATTTCTAAGTTACCTCAAACTTTACAAGGTGCAAAAACATTAATTACAAATACACTAAAGAATTTTAAACCTACAAATAATACTACAGCACAAAATATTTTAAACGCAGTAGGAACTAGTTTGAGGAATAGTGATATAAGTGTTGCATTCGGAAGTGATGAAGAGAGTTTCAATAAAACTTCAGCAACTGAATTTATAGATGGAGCTATTAAAGGGGTAATCAATTTATCTGATGGGGTTGATACTATAAAAGTTCCTGTAAATATATCCATAGAACAATTGGATCAAACAATTGAACAGGCAGAGCAAAGTATTAATACAGCACTACCTAATTGTATAGTGACAAATAATACTTTAGCTGATTATATAAAGCAACAAATAGAAGATGTGGCAGCATCTAATATATATGTTACGATTAAGGATTTTAGAAAAGCAGAAGCAACATTACAGGATAATGGAAGTATTCAAGCAACAGTAATTTTAGTAGATAAAAACACTGGTAACTCACAAGAAATTTCATTAAATCTAACTATTAATAGATTAAATCAAACATCTGATGAAGCAAAAAATACTATATTATTACAATTACCAAACATAACTGTTAACAATAATACTATACCTGATACGATAAAATCTGAAATAGAAAGTAAAGTTGGAGGAAATATTAGCATTGATATTCAAGATCTTAATAAGAACTTAGCAACAATAAATACAGAAGGAAATATTGTATCAACAATAATAGTAACAGACAACATTACAGGCAATATAACAAACATTCCTATGAACTTAACTATTAAAAAACTTGAGCAGTCACTTGATGAAGCTAAGAATACAGTATTATTAGAATTGCCAAATATTAATGTAAATAATGATACTACATCTGACAGTATTAAAGAACAATTAAAAGGTAAAATTGCAGGTAATATAACTATAGATGTTCAAGATATCAATAAAAAATTAGCTACAATAAATGAAGATGGAAATATTATATCAACAATTATAATAACCGATAGGAACACAGGTAATATCTCAAGTATACCTGTCAATCTAATTATTCAAAAACTCCAGCAGTCACTTGATGAAGCTAAGTATTCATTAAACACTGCATTTAATAATATTATTGTTAGCAATGATACTATAGTAGATGATTTAAAAAATCAATTACAAAATAAAGTTGGAGAAAATATTCAAATTGAAATATCAGATTTTAATAAATCAGTAGCAACGCAAACAAAGCCAGGAGAAATAACAGGAACAATAACAATAATAAATAAAACCACTGGGGAACAAACACAAGAATCAATAAACTTAACAATTTCTAAATTACCTACAAATGTAGTAAGTGGTGGAGGTGGTGCAAGAACATCTTCTAGCAATACTAATAAACCCTTAACTTTATCCAGTAAAATAGAAAGCGTACAAGCATTATCACATATGTTAGATAGAAGCAATCTCTCTCTTCTAGGTATTAGTAGAAATAATTTATTAAGCAATGTAACTATAAATAACATTAAAACAATATCATCAAATGATAATATTGGGTTTGATGAAGTTAAATCAGTAGTTAGCAAAGTTGAATTACCATATACTGAAATTAAAGCTACAGATGGACAACCGGTAAAAGGACAGATAAGTATGCTGGTAGCAGATAGTAGCATAGTGGGAATCAATATTCAAGGTGAAGAAAAATATGGGAAAAATGCAAGCATAAAAGTAATTACAGAAGTACCGGAAGACAATGTACACGTATATACGAATGTAAAAGATATAAATAAATACGTAGATGTTACTGAAAAGAATACTAAAACAAAGGATGGGATAGTCTTACCGGGTATAAACAGCGATAATTATTTAATTACTTCTAAACCTCTTCTTCAAAGCAAAAAGGCTAATACAGGATGGTATAAAAATGAAAATGGTGAATGGTTATATATAAATAATTATGAAGTACATAAAGGCTGGATATATGATAATGGTTGGTATTATACAGACCTAGTAAACGGAAAGATGAAAACAGGATGGTTAAATGAAGGGCCAACTTGGTATTATCTTAATGAAATATCAGATGGAACTTTAGGAAAAATGAAAACAGGATGGATAAAAGATAAGAATAAATGGTATTACTTATATTCTGATGGAAGTATGGCTAAAAACACATATATTGATGGGTATTATTTAGATCAGACTGGAGCCTGGGTAAAATAAGTTAATGATTAAACTAAATTTGAAAATAAGTAACTGAAAGGAAGAGCACTTTGATTGAAGTAATAGTATATGTGGTCATGGTAGTATTACTACTGATTTTTAATGCAGGTTGTCATAGAAAACATAAATTTAAAGATATAAATAAAGAATCATAATTTAATTGAAAATTTTATAATATTTAAACACTAAAAAAGGTACTCATACATTAATTTATAGAGTACCTTTTCTTATCATATTATTATAAAAATATAAAATAACAATAAATATGTTTTATTTTTTTAATATTTAGTATATAATTAATAAGAAATGTGTATAAGCTTTGGGGAAGGAGGATTGTTTTAGAAAGATATTTATTTTGTATATACTTTCTAATAAATAAAAATAAATGAAAGTTTTATTTGCAATAGGACAAGATACAAGTAATAGTGTACAAAACAATGTATTAGAAGAATTTCAGAAGAAATTTAATAAAATCTTTACTTATAAGTCTGAATACTATATTGATGGTATTTTAAAGTGTTTAAGAGAAGAAAAGTTCGATGTATTAGTTTTAAATGAAGAACTAGAAAAAGTAGCAGTGGATATAGGAGTTATAGATACTATTACAGACCTTTACCCAGAATTACAAGTTATATTAGGTATAAATGATAAACACAAAGAAAGTGAATACATTAATAGACTATACGCATTAGGTGTATATGATGCCTTATACTTTTCTGATTTTAAGATAGATAATCTTATCGATCTATTGAATTGTAAGAGAACAAAAAAACAGGCAAAAGATTATTATTGTATCGACGAAAAGATGGATGATATAGAAATCAAATTTCAGGTAACTCCAATAGGTGAAGAAGAGCTTACAAAAACTATATCGTCTTTAGAACAAAGTTTGAATGATGGAAACTTAAATGAAATATTTAAACAAGTAGACAAAGAATACAATACAAAAGAAATGTGCTACTTACTTACAATGTTACCTAATAGTATATCAGAAGCTTTAATAAATTCTAAAGATAAAGTATACACTAAATACCAAAAAATAGTTCAAAAAGAAATTAACAAAATTGAAACTCGAAAAGAAGCAGCTAAAGAAGTAAAAACGCAAATTAAATACATTGAAAAAATAAAAGAAGTGCCCAAGATTCAAAAGATAGAAGTAATAAAAGAAGTACCAGTTGTAGAAGAGAAAATTAAAATTATTGAGAAAGAGGTTACAAGAGATATAGAGGTACTAAGCGATTCTGTAATAACTCTCTTAAGTAATTCACCAACTGGAAAGTCATTTTTAGGTTGGAATTTAGCTCATGCTTTTGCTAAACAAGGATATAAAACTGCATTAATAAATACAGATTTATGCAATAGTTCTAATTTCTTTTTTGGAATAGAAGATGATGAACCAGCACTTAAAAATATAACATCTAAAAATAAAAATCTTCAGGACATTGTAAATGGAGGATATGTTATAAATGACAAACTTGTAATCTATACAGGAGAATTTGGTAAAGCTTCATGCATAAATAAAGAAGTTTTCTCAAAACTTTTAGGGAGGCTAAGGGCTGATAATGACATTGTCATAGTAGACTCCTCTTCAGGATTAAATGAAAACTTAATGATAGCATTGCAGTATAGCAATATAAATATAGTTGTTTCTGATTTAGATTATTCTCACTTAGAAATGAACTTACGACTTTTAGATAACATAAGTACATTAATAAATAGAAATAAAACAATTGGTGTTATAAATAACATACAAGAAGGAAGTAAAAAAATCAAAGAAGTAGAGAAAGTATTAAAAGAAAAGAATTTGTTTAAGGAAATAATTAAAATCAGAAATGCAGGATCTACTTCATATGACTATATAAACACTAATACATGTAACTATTTAGAAGATGAAAGTAAGTTTACAGAAGATTTTAAAGTTCTAATGAATATTTTAAGAGTAAGAAATTATAAGCCAAAAAAGAAAAAAAGTATCTTTAATAAAATATTTAAAAAATAGTGAGGGGGATAAAATGAAACTAGGTTCTAAAAATGGAAAGGAAAGTCGCAAGTTAGGAGAGCCTAAAAAAAAGCGAAATAAAAAAATTATATTTTTAAACATAGGATTAGTTGTTTCAGGAGCAATATTAACAACTAGCATATATCAATGTGTTGTATTACCTAAAATTATAGAATCAGAACATCAAAAAACTATAAAAGAAATGACAGATAGTAATTCTGATTATGTACAAGCATGGATACTAAATAAAGAAATAAAGCAGGGTGATCCAATTGATATTGATAAGGATTTAGAGAAAATAACTGTAAGTATTGCAGGAGTACCTAAAGATTATATTCAAGATAATCAAAAGATTAAAAAAATGGTTACAAGACTTAAGTTAACAGAGAATACAGTTCTATCAGAAGATATGCTGGTTGATATGAATCAAGCTGTTACAGATAGCACTAAAAACCAAGATTATGATTGGATAAAAGTACATGCTTTTGCAAAACAAGGTGATTATGTGGATATACACTATAAAAAAGTAGATGGAACTGATTATATAGTTGCATCTAAAAAGAAATTAATAAATTTAAATGGTTCAGTATTTTCAACTAATTTAATGGATGAAGATGAAAGAGCACTAATAAATGGTGCAACAGTAGAAGCATCAGTTACAGGTGGAATATTATACACTTCAATATATCCTGATCCTGAAAATCAAACAGCTGCAACTGTAACATATAGATTAAATGACACTATAAAAAAAATAATTGAAAATGACCCCAATGTATTAAATAGTGCAAAAGAAAAATTGAAAAATAATAATATCTCATCAGAAAATAATACAACAGTAAAAAAAACTTCTACTAATAACAATTCAAATAATTCAAATGATAATGAAAATGAATCAGAATTAAAACCACCGTTTGCAAAGGAGGTTGGATAATTCTATGAGTAAAATAATTGCGTTTTGGTCACCTTGGCATGGAAGAGGAAATACATCAAACTGTATTGCTAGTGCAATGCAATTCTCAATGCTAAATGATAAGGAAAGTGTAATTACACATACTCAATATACAAGATCCAGTATGGAATACGCATTTCTAACAGGAAAAGAGAATGATGATATATTAAAATTTTCAGATTTTGGATTAGATAGTTTAGAAAGAGCCTTGGCAACAGGACGATTAGAGCCTAAAGATTTTAATGATTACTGCAACAATATAGTCAATAAAAAATTAGAATTTCTGCCTGGAAGCAAGAAAACAAATTACAATCTTTTCAAAGAGAGTATAGGGCAGACAATATTAGATATTATAGATTTCTCAAAGCTGAGTAAAGAATACACATTTATTGATGTTGGAACTTCATTAAAAGATAAAGTTGCTGAGAGAGTATTAGAGAAAGCTGACATAATATTTATTACATTAGACCAAAGTAAAATTGTTTTAAAAGATTTTTTTGAAGAACAAATTACAGCTAAAGTCTTACAAAACAAGGAGGTCATATTACTAATTGGGCGCTATGATTTAGATAGTAAATATCTAATAAAAGATATAAAAAAGGAATTTAAATATGATGGTGAAATAATAGGAATTCCTTTTATTACTGAATATTCAGAGGCACTTAATTCGCATGGTGTAAAGAAATTTTTCGAGAAATATTATGCACTAGAAGATGAACCATTCTTTGAATCTCTTAATTATATCAATGATATAATTCTAAACTATGACGAATAGGGGGTTTACATGAATACTATTCAAAAGCTTATTAGTTTTTTTTCAAGAGAAGATGAAACAAATGAGGACAATAAATATGACTTCGATAAAATTGTAGAATTTGTTGATGAAAATACAAATTCTTTAATTAAAACAAATCTCACAGATTTTACTATATCTAGTGAAGAAATGAAGAAGGCTAAAAATAGAAGAAATATGTTTAAGAAAGAACTTGAATTATGTGGATTAGGCGACCTATCTGCAAAACAGTTTATTAAAAGCTGGATAATGGACCTAATAACTCAACACTATGGCATAGATGAAGAAAACATTAATCAGGTAATAAATTTTGATTTTCCCAATACATATAATAAATTCTTAATTTTACTACATGCTTATATGCAAAAATATAAATTTGCCGGACTTAAGGAGTTGATATTACAAAATTTATTAGATCAACTTAAAGAAATAGATGGGGAAATTATGTATGCAATAACAGAGCAAGACATAGACACACTTTATCTTAAAGAAAGTATAAATATAATAACTTTTGAAAATAAGTTAGATATATTAGTTCAGCTTATATATGAAACACTATATGGATTAAGTGTTATAGATGAAATAAGAGACCAAAAGATAGATGGTTTAAGTATAGGAGTAAATGGGATACCAATAGATTTTATGTCAAAAGTTAATGATATGAAAGCTAGGGAACCAGAAAGAGAAATAAATGTAAGATTTTCTTATGACAGCGTTTGGTTATATTTTGAGGGTAAAGAAATATGGTTGAAGTTTCTTACATTTGGAAATCAAAAAGAACTAGAAAGAGTTTGTAAAAAGATATATAGATTTAACAATCAGCGTCAATTTTCAAAGAAAGATGGATTTATTTTTAATAATATGGCTGACTTTTCAAGAGTAGCAATATATAGACCTCCATTTGCAGAAAGTTGGGCTGCTATCATTAGAAAGTTTGACATAGATGGTGATTTAAATGTCCTTATTCAAGGAGAAAATTCAGATATTGTTAAAGAGTTAATAAGATATTTAGTTAGAGGTAAACAAAAAATATCAATAACAGGGCAACAAGGGGTAGGAAAAACTACAATGTTAGTTGCAATAGTTAAAGAAATGTATGCAAATATCACAATGAGAGTTTGGGAAAGTTTCTTTGAAACATTTATAAGATTTAAATTACCAAATAGAAATGTTCTTACGGTAAGAGAGGTAGAAAACTTTTCTGATGAAAAAGCATTAGATAGTTTAAAAAAATCCAATGGACAAGTAACTATAATTTCAGAAGCAGCAGAAGATAAGGTAATTACTTATTTAGTAAAAGTAGCACTTTCTGCATCTGAATTTATATTATGGACACATCATGCTAGCACCCCTGATGCTTTAGTACAAGCTTGCAGAAATGCATCAATTAATACTGGAGCCTTTAGAGATGAAATGATAGCAGAGGAGCAGGTTTTATCCATATTAGATATAGATATACATCCTGAAAAAACAAGTTATGGAAAGCGTTATATAGAAAGAATTACTGAATTTAGAAGAATAGATCAAGAAGCATATAATCCTAAAAATAATGAATTATCTTTCTTTGAAAATTCTAAAAAGTATTTCGAGAAGAGGACTGGAGCCAAAAAGTATCAAGCTGTTAATTTAATTGAGTTTGATTTAGAAACTAACTCATTTAAAGTAAAAAATAAACTTTCAGATGCTCGAATTGAGACAATTAGAAAAAATTTATTAGATTTTGATAAAGAAAATTTTGAAATCCTTCTTAAAAAGATGGATAAATTAATTGCTGACTAAGGGGTGATTAAAATTTATCTTAATAATATTACGTTGATATGGTTTCTAGTTATAGTACCAACTATGTTAACTTACACATTTTTAAGTGTAAGAAGGGAATATAAGCTACAAAAAACCTTTAATAATGTTTATGATATTTTATCTAGAATACCATTAATACAAAAAGAAATATCAGATGTTAGATTACGGTTATATAAAATTAACCTTTGGGATGAAAGCTTTTTAAGATATAAAGCAGCAACTAAGTACTTAGTATCCTTGATAGTATTTATAATTCTTACTTTACTTTCGATAGCTTATTTTAGCAATAATTTGTATGTAATGTTTTCATTAATTTTCTTTAGTTATCAGTTTAAAAATTTTGTATTAGACTGGCAGATTGGGAATAATACAAACCTTTTAAAAGGATTAAAAGATTATGTAGAAGATGTTATGAAAGAATTTGCATACAGTCACAATGTAATTTTAGCATTAAAAGTAGCAAGGGATGAAAATACACATTATACAACAGTAGCCCATGTTGAGAAGAGTATTAATGCGATTGATGACCAAGAAAAAATGGATGAATATTCTCAGGAATGTCATGATGAATTCTTAAGACTTTTATCAACAACGTGTTTTCTAACAAATGAACAAGGAGATACCATAAGTTCAAATGGAAAAACTTCAAACTTTGTTGAAAGTTTAAAAGACATTTATACATTAATAGAAATAGAACTTTATAAAAGACGTGAATTAAAATATTGGATTAAAGGACTACCTTTTCAATGCATTATACCTCTTTTAATAATTATACCTTATGAAAACTGGGTTAATACAATATTTACAATGGTAAAAGAATTCTATCAAACGTCGAGTGCTTTTATTCTGAAAATAGGAATTACTATAATTTGTTTAATATGCTTTTCAATTATAAAAAGTTATGAAAAAACAGAAGGAGATCCTATATTAATCCAAAGGATAAATTGGGAAACTGCATTATTTAAATTTAAGCCATTAGCTAAATTTGTAAAGTTTATAATTCCAAGGTCTGGTATATCTACTAAAATTGAAAATATTTATTTGAGAAAATTACTACTTGGATTTGGAACTTTCATTTTAACCTTACTAATAACTGTAAGCATAAATAAGATAAACTACAATAATATTCTGAAAAACAATACAACAAGTTTTCAAAGCGACCTTATTACAGCTTCGGGAAAACAAATTGAAAGCACAACTATTGAAAATGAAATTCTGAATTCTTTAGATTCAAATGATCCAGAAGTGAACAAAGATACTGCAACTAAATTACTAATGCAGAAAGGAGTTTTAGACCAATCTACTTTGAAGAAAATTTCTCAAAAGATAGTAGATAAAAAAGAAGTTCTTTCTAAGCAGGTTACAAAATGGTGGGAATTTGTCATAGCAATAGTAATAGGATATGCGGCGACATTCACGCCTGAAATTTTCATGAGAATAAGAATTAATGCAAGAAAATTATCAATGGAATCAGAGCTGATTTTATTTGAAACCGTAATATTAATATTAATAGCTCATGATAACTGTACTACGGAATTACTTTTAGAATATATGTCTAAATTCTCAGTTGTTTTTAAGGATTACTTAGACCTCATAATTAAGAAATTTCAAAAGATACGATATTCAGAAATTGATGAGTTACTAGAAGAAATTAATTATAAAGAATTTACAAGCATTATAAAAAATATAATGAGGGCCGAAGAAATTGGAGTTAAAGAAGCATTTGTAAATCTAAGCAATAACAGAACAGCTTCAATGGAAAACAGAAAAAGGGATTATGAAAAACTTATAGATTCAAGAATTGGAAAGAGTAAATTAATCTCTAAAATTCCAGTTGGATTATTTATATTAGGATATGTAATTTTTCCAATAATGTCTATAGCATTTATTCAATTAATTGATATAAAAAATAAAATGGGTAATATATAGAACTTGCCAAGGTGGTGATTTAAGAATATAGAAGTAATAAACAAATAATATTTTAACAAGGGGCATATTACATTGTAAATAATATTGTAAATAATAAAAATGATATACTTAGGAGGAATTAAAAAATGGCAGGAAAAGAATCAACAGAAGGAATTAGTTTTGCAGCAGGAGTTGTTATTTGTATAGGAGTAGTTTCATTTGGACTTATGGTATACAACGTAGTAACACCTATGTTAAGTAAGGGAGTAAAAAATACAAGTGCTATTTCACAAAGAATATCAGATAGTGGGTATGTACAATATGATAACGGAACTAAACAAGGTTCAGAAGTTATAAGTGCAATAAATACTCAAGCTTCAGATGATTTATATATAAGAGTAAAGACAAATTCCGATTCTTCGGGAAAGACGTATACTACTACTACTTATAATGTAACAGATAAAGATGATGATGATTATATAGAACCTACAGCAAAATTTGATTCAGAGCTTGTAAAAAATACTAATGATACTGTTGTCGGTATAGTTTTTACACAAGACTAATAATAAGCAGTATCAATAAAGGATAAGGCCATTTGGTTTTATCCTTTATAAAAGAGAAAGGGAATTTAATGAAAAGACAGGAAGTAATAATATTTACGACAATACTAATTGTAAGTGTAACTCTTATCTCTAGCATATTTATTTATAATAAAAATTTAAAACATAAAAAAGAGATTGTTAAACTTCTACAGGCACAAGATATATCTAAGAAAAATACTCAGCAACAGTATTCCTTAATTAACGAATTTAAAAAATATGAAAGTAATGATGAAAACAGTAAAGATTTTATAACAGAACTTAGTAATATAAATGATAATAATTATTCAATAGATATTGAAAATAAACAACAATATGCATATATAGAAGAAGATGGTTCTATTAGTGTTAATTCTGAGGATGTTATGCTTTTAGCAAAATTAATTAATAGTGAGGCTGGAGATGAACCATTTGAAGGTAAAATTGCAGTTGCAAATGTTGTTTTATATAGATCAAAGGAAAATAAGGAATCAATAAAAGATGTAATATACGCTCCAAGTCAATTTGATGGAGTACAAACTAAACTTTTTTCTGATAATCCAAGCAATGAAAGTTTCATTGCAGCAAGAGAAGCATTGAATGGAAAAAAAGTTTTAGATAAGGCTTATTATTTCGCTAATTTAAAACTATGTAATCCATCATGGGCTACAGAAGAGAGATTTCTTTGTAGGATTGGGGATCACTGGTTTTTCAAACAATAGGAGGTAAATAGAAATAATGAAAGATGTACTTAGTGATACATTTTTAATAATTGCTACGCTGATTTTATTCATAGTAGGACCAATTTATGTTTCTTATCAATCATTAGACAATATAATTTATCAAGAGGTTAAGGCAGCAACTAATGATTTTCAAAAAGAAGTTCGCAAAAATGGTTATATAGACTTAAACACTTACAACCTTTATTTAAACAGGCTAAATTCTACAGGAAAGATTTATGATATTGAGTTAATACATACAAGTAATTTGGTATATCCAGATACTTCAACTGCAGAAGGTTTTTCAACTCAAAGAATTTCCTACGGAAATAAAAGCATAATTCCAATTATTTATGATAATAAAAAATACACTATGAAATATGGAGATGATTTTAAAATCGAAGTTAAAGAAAAAGTTCCAGGCTTTAGTGCTATGCTAATAGGTTTGGCCACAGCACAAATAAACATCCAAACTCAATTTTGGGCAGATGGTGGCATGGTACAAAATGAAGCATTTTAAAGAGTAGAGGTAGTGATATGGTACAAAAAAGTATAGTAACTGTAATAATATTTTACTTTGTCCTAATCGTATTTCTTCCAGTGAGAATTAATAGTGAGGCTATGCAAGGAGCTGAATATTCTAAAAACACTTATGATGAAATATTAACAGATGCAACAAATGATGCTTCTTTACAACTAATAAAAACAGTAAAAAATAATTCAATAGAAATCTTAGCGGAAGGAAATAAATCAAACTATCAAACTATGGATTTAAATTTAGACCAAGCTTTAGATAGGTTTTATAGAACATTATTTCTGAATTTTAATATAGAAGATGATTATGCAAGACAACAAGCTATAAAAATAAATATTCCTATAAAAATTGTTGCAGGTTATGATAGCTATTACGTTGATTATTGGAGCATGGATGGAAACGGTGAACGGTGGTCAGATAAAAAATTATATTCAACTATAGATAATGAAAATAATTTAGCAATTAGGTTTACTCTTGATGATAATGTTTATGTTAAAGATATTTCCACTGGAGAGGAATTTCAGGGGAACAGGGCTGATATAGCCTCTAAGTATCCTACAAGTTGTTTAGTAGATGAAGCTACTTTTAATAAAATAAAAGATCAAGTTATAAATCAACATATACAACAAGATTTAGAATACTACACATATGAAGCTAATACAATTGCTAGAAGAAACGGATGGAAATTAAGTTTCAATACTCCTTATTGGGGGGACAGATCCATAACAAGTATAGCTTTTATAGCATTTATGCAAGGAGACGTTGTTCAAGGAACAGTCAAATATAACAATTTTGGTTATAGTACAACTAAAATTGTAAAAAACAAAAGTGTTTATGGATACACCAATTCAAATGGAGTGAAGTTGTATTCTTATGAAAAATCGGGAAATAATTTAATATATTTTGCGAATGAAATAGAAGCTGCTAAAAATGGGTATTCACCTGATTTAAACAAAATAAAGTAGAATTTGAATTTCTGAAACTTATATTTTAAGTATATAAATTACATTTGTAAATAGATGTTTAAATGCAATTATAATTTAGTTTTAATACAATTAAAATTATCTATATGTTATTTTAATTTATATAAAAAATTAATTGAAATAAAAAGTCATTTTATAGAATCTGATATTTACTAAATTAAACTATATTTGTTGTAATTATACAATATAAATGATATAATGATATTACAATAAAATATGATTTTAACGAAGGAGAAAGTAATGAAAAAGAAATTATTAAAAACACTAGCATTAACAATATCTTTATCAAGTTTTGGAACTATAAGTCCAAGTACTTCATATAGAGCTAATGCAGCAGAAGATTATTGGAAGCTAATAAATAATAGCTGGTACTACATGGATAGCACAGGTAAAGTACAAACTGGATGGATAAGCTATAATGATAACTGGTATTATATTGATAACAATGGAGTTATGAAAACAGGGTGGGTTTATGATAATGGAAATTGGTACTATTTATATTCAGATGGAAGTATGGCAATAAATACTACTATTAATGGATATTACTTAGGTTCTACTGGAGCATGGACAATAAATACAACTTCAAGTTCTTCTGGAAATGCACTTAAACCACAGGATATAGATGGCAGCCACCACTTAAGAGGCGATATTGCATCAAGTGATAGAGATAATAATGCAGCAAGTCAATTAACTAATTATAATTTAACCTTGAGTGATACTGGATTAAGACGTTTAAAGGTTCTTTCTATAAATTTAGCACAAGGGAGAACAACTATAGATGAAGCTAGGAATAATTGCATTGGAAAAGTTGTAGATGGGTATAAAATCACTGATATAAAGTTTTTTGATCAATCATTTTCAACTACAACAGGAAATGATGCAGATAGCAAAGTTAAAGCTATTCAAAATAGTAATCTAGTTACTTACAAATCATCAAGTTCTTATAAATATGACGCATTTTTAGTTTTTAGTTGTGGAAATGCAAGAGGTAATGAGTGGGAAGCAATGAGAGTAGTTGTAGAATTAGAGGCAGTATAGAATGAAGAAAATTCTAAGGTCATTAAGTTTAACATTAATTTTAGCTTTAAGTATTGCTTTGATACCAACTCAAAAGGCTTATGCAGATACTTGGATAGATGCAGCTGATCCATCCAGTTGTACGACAAATTGGGAAAGCAAAAAGGTTTATTTACCAACCTTAGATGTTGATTGTTATGTACTCTATACATCACGAGAAAGTGATGAACCATCACAAGACCAAATGTGGCGTATACCGGCAGGATATCCTAATGTTCAAGATTTTAATATACCTGGTACGTGGTGGCTTCATGTTTATGTTCCATATACAGGACAACGTGTTACTTTTGGACCTTATCAAAAAGATGATGTAGCACCACCTCAATCAACTTTTCAGATCAATACAAGTATACAGGTTGGACAATGGAATGAAAATGTAAGTTCTGTAAGCATTACAGCTACAAGTAGGGGTGATAATGGAGCAACAGGACATGATAATATAAATGATTGTGACAGTTATTGGACTGCATATTTTGATTATTTGGAAGTTTGGGATGGTGATACGCAATTATCAGTCCCTGCAGGTCAAACATATTACAATATGACAATTAATACACCAGGCTGGCATAAGATTTGGGCAAGAACATGGGATAAGGTTGGGAACTATTCAGATTGGACAACCTTAGAATTTGGAATAGGTTCACAAACAGTTACCCCACCGCCAACAGTTGAGCCAGGAGGAGATAGTTCAACATTAGGAAAAATAAAATTTGATCCAAATGAAACAAAGTGGACAAATAAAGGAAAAAGCAGTGAGGGGGAGGGAAAATATCCTGTAAAAGTTTATTATGATGGTGATAATCCATATAAGACAACTGGAATAGCTACAATTGAAAAAGAAGAAGAAGAAACAGATGATGAAGGTAACACACGAACTGTTACCAAAGTATCTCATGAAACTATAGAGGTTAAATTCTATTTAGAATCAATTGATGTATCAGATGCGGCAGAAGATACTATAGATGGGGATAGTGGAACTATATACATAGAACAGGAAAGATATAAACTGAACTTACATGGAGTAGGTCATTGGGGTGCAGCACAGTATGATGAACCAGAGGATTGTGTTGATGTAGAATATGATGTACCTGATGAACCTACAGGTGATAGTGGAAATTATAATATTGATTGGACTAAACCATCTGTTGATTTCAACATGGATGGAAAACAAATTTTTTCTGAAGCAAATGGTGCGACTAGGAAAGCGAGCATATTAGGTGCAGGTGATAGTTTCTATGGAAGTTTAACAGAAAAAGATAATTTATCAGGAGCTAAATCAATAGATTATAAATGGACATATGATTCAACTAAACCAAGCTCTGGTTATACAAATCTTTATACTTCTTCAACCACTAATACAAATAAATCATCAGAAGTAATAAGAAGAGATATAGAAAAACCAGTAGGCGATAATCTATATTTACATGTTGAGGTATATGATATAGCTGGCAACTATACGTATGAACGTTTTGGACCATTTGAAGATCCGATTAAATTACTAAATTATGAAGTAACTGACATTAGAGATCCACGATGGCAAGACGTATTTTGGGATGATGATAATTATAAGACTTATAGGAATGTATCATATAAAGCGAACCAACTACCAATAGATGAAGCTTCGCACCCTACAATGAAAAATGCTTATCCAAAGAAGGGGTATGCTTTTTACTTTGATATTACTTCTGAATATCTTTATAGGGAAGCTGATAGAATTGAAATTATGCCAACATTCTATTATACTAATATCTTTAACCAAAGAATACCTTTAGACCTTTATTATAATATAGAAAACAACCCTTTAATTAAGTTTGGAAGTTTGGATGATAATGTAAAACTTAATTTAGAGACAACTAAATATGGTGATGTTTGGATTGGAGGAATAAGCAAATTAACATTAACTAAAGGAGTAAGATTGCCTAAAGGTAAAGAGTGGCTAGGTACAGACTGCTGGAAAGATAAAATTCAATATAGTGATGGTAAAGTTCAATGGTGGTATGGTAAATACTTAATTCCAGCAACTTCAGTATTTGTAAAACAAGGGGACAGCCCTAGACCAGAAAATATAATAAATACGAATAATATAATAGTTAACTTCCAAATAGTCGCATACAAAAACGGTGTAGAAACTCTTTCTTTAGACCAAACTTTCACATATGTTCCTAATCAATGGACCTTAGAGGGAGGCCCTAAAAATAGTAGTTATAAACCAGGTGATGTTATGATATATGACAATAAATATAGTGCATTATCTGACTATGCAGCCCATGTGATACAATAAAGTTTAATTAGAATTACTAGTAAAAGAGCTAATACAAAGCATTTATGTACAAATGTGTGTTAGCTCTTTTATTAAAATGGAGTTAGGTAAAATATTGAGTAGGAGGTAAAAATGACAAATATAAAAGAACTGACTGAAGAAATAAACAGCTATAAGGATAAAGAACACATATATAATAAATTGTTAAATTTGAAAGAAAGTTATTTAGGCACTAACATCATGAATAAAAGTGAAGAAGATATTTATTCATTAGCAGTTAATATAATAGAAGATCTTTTTAATCCAATGCATCTATACAATGAGCCCATAATACCATTATCTTTTTTAAAAAGTGAATTAGGAAAGATTCTATTATCAGTTATTAATAACAATGACAAAAGAATACTTACAATAAATGATGTAGTTGAGATATCTAAAACATCTAAAAATGAAAAAGGGTATTCATATCAGTATATAAATAATGAAATTAAAGTGGGAAGATTACAAGCAACTATGTATAACGGTAGATGGCAAATTACTTATGAAGAAGCCATTAGATTTTTAAGGAAAAAAGATATATTTTAACAATAAGAGAAGCGAAATATAGTATTAAACAGTACTTGAATTTAAATACTACCTTTTTAACAAAAATCAGCAATATATCATAATATTTGAGAAGTTAGGGTATATAATACCGGGAATTATACACAACTATTATCTCATTTTCAACAAGCTAGTAGTCAAAATTTTTAAATATATGTTACAACGAAAGGATTATTATGATATTCATCAAGAAATTTATTAAAAAATACAAGATAGAGTTATTCATAGGAATAATACTAGCATTAATATTATCTAAATTTTTAACATCAAATTTATTCTATATAGCAATAGTTCCATCTGAATCCATGAAAGATACATTGATGGTAGGAGATAAATTACTTGTAAGTAAAAATATTGAACCATTAAAAGTAGGTGGGATATATACATTTTATCATGAAAACAAGTTGTTAATAAAAAGATTAATAGCTGTAGGTGGTGATCATGTAAAAATAGATAATAATAATGTATTTGTTAATGGTAATAAATTAGATGAACCATATGTAAGTTCATTAATGACAAAAGAAATTCACGTAGATTTAATAGTACCAGAAGATAAATACTACTTCTTAGGTGACAATAGAAATAATTCTAATGATGCACGATTTTGGAAGAATCTATTTATAGATAAAGATGATATTGATGGAAAAGCAATGAAATTAATAGATTGGCACAACTGGAAATCACTATCATAATTAAGAATAAGGAGAAAATATATAGCTTTCTGACTAATAAAAATAAAATTTAACTGGCAGAAACTCATGGGGAGATAAAGGTTACTTCTATATGCCGTATGAGTATATTAAAGATCATACATTCGATTATTGTATTGGATTATAAATAAAGTATTTGTGTTTTAATACACAAATTAATAGCACTTGCGCGTAGGAAACAACTAAATTATAATTATTAGTATAGCAATAATATTTGTTAGGATGTGAAAGTAGTGCAAAAGGAAACAGAACTTGATAGTAATATCATTGAGATTATTAATAAAGTAAAGGGTAAAGCTCAAATTATATTTGGAGAGAAATTAACTGATGTTATTTTGTTTGGTTCTTATGCAAGAGGTGATCAGAACTCAGAATCTGATTTGGATATAATGATTATAGTAAATATGGATTCGTTTGATTTGAAAAAATATAGGGATACTATTGTAGATATAGAAGTTGACATAAGCTTGGATTATGATATTGTATTATCAATTATGCTTCAAAGTGAATCTGAGTTTAAAAAGTACGATAAGGTATTACCCTTTTTTATTAGTATAGTTAACGAAGGGATAAGCATGTATGGATAACGAGAGAATGGCGTTATGTCAATATAGACTTGAAAAGGCAAAAGAAGATTTCGAGGTATCTAAATTAAATTTTAAAGAATCATTTTTTAAGGCTTCGATTAATAGATCATATTACTCTATTTTTCATGCGACAAGAGCATTGTTGGCATTAGATAGTTATGATTCAAAGAAACATTCTGGAATAATTGCGTATTTTAATAAGAATTATATAAAGACTGGGAAGCTAGATAAGAAGTTTTCAAAAATAATTTCAAAAGCAAGTAATATAAGAAATGAAAGTGATTATAATGACTTTTTTATTGCTAGTAAAGATGAAGCTTTTGAACAATTAAAGGATGCAGAGTATTTTATTGATGGTATTGAGAAATTTATAAAAGAAATTTAATGCCAAAAGTTTATAATCAGCTTGAACTATCCTATAGTTAGAAACTCATGTGGTAGAACCTAGAGAGATAATGGATATTTCTATATGCCTTACGAATATTTTAATTTCTATTCGCGTGGTCTAAATCCACCGTCAAAAGACAGTATAAGCTTTTAGCCTTTTAGGAAACTGTAAATATGACGATACTAATTTACTAAGGCAGTGAATTAGTATGGATGAGTACAATAAGGGAAGTCATACTGTATGTGACATAAAATATCATGTTATATCGGTGACAAAGTCGATAGCTTCAAGATTGCGAGAACTAATTGGGCAAGGTTGCGAAGCAAGAGGAATTACAATTTTTAGAGGAAGTATTGGAAAAGACCATGTTCATATGTTCTCAGAACATTGCACCTAGTAATATTGTTCTGTATCTTAAGGGAAGGTCATCTAAAATATAGATTGATTGTAAATACATTCCGAAAAGAGACTGTTGCATTTGCAGCAGCCTCTCTTATTAATATTTATTTTTATAAACCTTGTTCGTAGTTTTCTACCATTCTTTTTACCATTTCTCCACCAACGCTACCATTTTGTCTTGAAGAAAGATTCCCTTTATCTGTGCTTTCATAGTTTTGTAATCCTATTTCTGAAGCAACTTCAGTTTTTGACCTGTTTAAACCTGCTTTTGCTTCTGGTATTAAAGTTCTATTTCTTCCACTATTATTTGAAGCCATATGAATCTACCTCCATTTAATAATATAAATTTTGTTTAGTAGTAATATATTAACCTGTATAACAAAAAATAGCCTATAAAAATCTTAGCAAAGGTAGTAGTTATAGCTTGTATTAGTTATTTATGGGGTAGCGCCAACATTTCCGACAAAACCCACGTTAAGACATAAAGTGGAAAAAGTAGTATAATTCATCCACTTTAAGAAATAGTAATCTATATTATATAATGATATAATTCACTTATTATAAGGTGTTGCAGAATAGTTTTGTTTCACGCAATGTTTTGTTGTTTGATAGCTTGTGGTAAAATCAGAGACTTTTCTTAAAATTCATGGCAGATTTGAACCAAAAAATAAGAGTAATAAAATTTTTGTTAGTCAGCGATGATAACATATTTAACCCATTTGACGTAAATATATTACATGGACATTATTATATAATTTTGGTAATATATTTTTTGTGTTAAAAATTAAGGGGGTCTAAACATTGATATCCAAATCATATATACAGAAATTAAAAAAACAACTTTATGTAGCAATAAATCAAGGTGATGGAAATTTATTAAATAAAAAAGTCATTGAATTAAGCCAAAGGTTGGACAAGCTAATAGTTGAATATCAGTTACAAAATCAAAAGGAAATACACTCACATTAAGCACAGCAGATACTATATATCTATTGTGCTTTTTTACATAAAAAATATAATCATATAATATTCTATTAATCTCAATTTAGACTTTAAATTGAGAAATTAAATCTCTAAGCTCTTCAGAAATATTCTTTAAATGACTGGCAGACTATAGTATTTGCTCAGAACTAATAGCCTATTCCTCAAAAGATGCGGAAATTTCCTGGATTTTTGAAGCATTTTCCTCCGAAACTGATAAAATGTTTTCAATTGCACTAACTACAACATCCTTATTTTTACTAACGCTATTAATTGCAACAAATAAGCTTTCAATTTCATTAGATATTTTTTTTAATAGAATCTTCTATATTATCAAATTCTTATATCACTAAACAAACAGAAACGCAATGATGTGGCCTATTTTTACATGTATGTCGGAAGATATATCTAACATTTTAACAAGTATCGCGTTATATTCCCAAGACAACTCTACATATAAATTTAGAGATTGCACGCTTATGTTTTCAGAGATTTATAAAGAATGAGCGATTATTTTGGAAATTACAAATGGAAGAAGCTTACCACAGCAGAATGTTATTATAGTTACAATTTTGAAGGCCAAGAACATAATAGTTTAGCTCTTATATATTTGCTACAAAATTTATCTATGAAAAAATATTAGAACAAACAAAATAAATTACAACATCTGAACTAAAAAAGTATTGCATAGTTTATTAAGATGTAGAATATTCTCTTAGTTTATTACTTTTTAAGTACTAATTAGTTGATTTTGAGTTACAATATAACTTAAACACATCATATCAAATTCTAAAAAAATTTCGACTTGAGAATTTTTAAAATGTATATTTACTAGATATTATAACTTTTCAAATTTATTTTTTTCTCAGAATCAATCTTGGTATTTTTCATATATATATATAATATATATGACTAGTTAATATAATAATTTATACTGTATATACTACAAAATTAAACTATGCGTCTTTTATAGAAAAGACGCATAGTTTTTTTAATAAACTCCCACAACGCTGATAAATAGGGAATTATAGCGATTTTGTTCTTACTTTTATTTTTTATAAGAAAATTTAATTTTTGAAAATACGCATAGTTTAGGTAGTAAAACGCGCATGTTTTTAACATTCATATTTTCTTTTACAAATTGATATGGAAAATTAGAAATTGGGGTAAATAATATCAGAGAATCTAAAACAGATACTCTAAACTTACAACAGTTTTAAATCTAGCTGATTATTACTTTAAAATAAATAATAATAACTGGTGTTTTTATATATTTATGTAATACTGGCTACGTTGCTAAATACTTTTGGTTATCTAGCAGAAAATAATAATATTATCTGCAATAGTTATTATTCTTTCATTAGATGATGCAGCTAAATTTATATTAAATTCTTCTAAATGTTAAAATTATATAAGAATATTTGAAGGCAAGCAGCCTTCTTTTTTTATATTAATTTATGTATACATATGTATACTTTGTATTGTATTACACTACATAATATATTTTTATATAATAGTAATTGTATATGTTACAATATAGGTATATAATATAAATATAAGATATGTACTACACTACATTTCAATGTATACATATTCACTACATTATGGAGGATTTATTAATATGGCAGATTTAACACCAGCGTCATTCCGAATAACTGAAGAAGATAAAGAAAAATTCAAAAGTATAACTAAGGAATTTGGATTCGGCAATCAATCTGAGGCATTTACAGAATTGATAAATACTTGGGAAATGTCACAAGCAAAAAAATCTTTTAATGGGGATAGAGCAAAAGAAATAGAAGTATTCCAAACAACCTTGAGCAAATTAGGTTCGATATTTCTTAATACACTAGAATTCAATGAAAGCAGTGAAGAAAGAATTAGGGATGAAGTAACATTAGAGCTTACAACAAAAGATAGAGTAATTAGTAACCTACAAGATCAATTAGAAAAAATTAAAATTAATAATTCTGAATTAGAGAAAAACTTTAAAGAAAAGTCTACTGAATTGAATCAAGCTAAAGAAACTATTATTGATTTATCTAATAATATAGACAAACTAAAAAAAGACTTAGATGATAAGCAAAAGACTATTGATATATTAAATAAGAGTAATGTTAACCAGCTAGAGCAATTAGAACAATATAAAGATTTAAAAAGCATAAATGATTTATTATTAAAACAATTAGAAGAATTAGAATCCAAAACAGTAAGTTTAGAAACTACAAATAAACAATTGTCTGATAAAGTTAACAATTCAGAAGATATGATTTCCTTTTATAAAGAGAATATTGCTGATTTAAAAAGGGATGTAGAAGCATATAAGGAAGATTTAAAAGACTTAGATATTAAGCATAGTAAGTATATAGAAGAATTAGAAATTAAACATATTAAACAGCTTGATGAAATTAAGTCTAACTATGAAAAATCTATAGAAAAAGAAAAAGTTATTTCAGATCAATACCGAGACGAATTGACTATTTTAGATCAAAAATACAATGACCAAATTAAAGAAATTAAGACTGAACATAAAAGAATTTCTGAAAATGAAATTAACCTTATTAAAGAACAATTAGTTGAAAAGTATAATTTACAATTAGATAAAAAGGACTTACAAATTGAAAAATTTAAAAATGAGATAGAACAAATTAAATCTAAATTTTCATCCAGAAAAACTAGTAAACAAGAAAGGGAATAATGGAGTATATGACTTTTGGTGAGTTTGTTAAAGAAAGGCGTAAAGAAAAAGATATAAGCTTAAGATCTTTAGCATCTAGATTAAATATATCACCATCATATATGAGTGATATGGAAAAAGGTAGACGTAATGCTTATAAAGACTTAAATAAATTATTTAGTGCTTTAGAATTGGTATCAGATGATGATAGGGATACTTTATATAAATTAGCCGCAGATACAAGAGACACTATCCCTGAAGATGTTATTTTAAAGATAAAAGAAAATCCAGAATTGATAGATTTCATAAGAAAATATAACAATAAAGATTCAAAAATATCTAAACATAATACTTAAAATAAATAGGTGATTTATATGAGATTGAGAATAGAGTATGAATATGAAGAAGAATTAAAAAAAATACTTAATGATTTATATAAATTTTAATTACAGGTTGCTATTTAAATTTCTCATATATGGACATACTAAAATATCAAATATTTAAGCAGGAGGCCCATATGAGAAAAAGATTAACTGTTAATACAAAGCATGCAT